>Ga0214921_10001450_pt1 | contig 40503 bp, 30 predicted proteins | sample LL1505_MetaG_FD_177992 | JGI IMG/M metagenome (GOLD analysis project Ga0214921, IMG submission 177992) | Freshwater microbial communities from Lake Lanier, Atlanta, Georgia, United States - LL-1505 | ecosystem: Environmental > Aquatic > Freshwater > Lake | place: USA: Georgia | collected...
AATGATTTTTATCAATTTAAGTTTTTAGATTTAAGGTTTTAAGATAACAAAGTCTTGTGAATTTCAGTATTAGATCCTGAAACAAGTTCAGGATGACGATCTAGAATTTCAGGATGACGATCTAGAGAGATTTTTCAGAGTCGTCATCCTGAACTTGTTTCAGGATCTAATCTGCGCGCTAAGTCTAAAACGGTAATCTTCGAGTTTAAAGTAGCTTTGTTATATGCCAAAGTTCTTTGAATTTTATTTCTAAAACCAAAAATCTAAATCTAAAACCAAAATCTCTTTCAAGTGGATTTCAAAATAACAAAACATCAATTCGACATAATTATTATCGGTTCCGGAGGCGCTGGCTTAACTGCGGCAATTTCGGCGATAAATTCAGGTGCCAAAAATATTGCTATAATAAGTAAGGTAGTTCCGGGCAATAGTCACACGGTTGCAGCCAAAGGCGGAATTAATGCCGCACTTAGTAATGTTCAAAAAGATGATTGGAAATGGCATGCTTACGACACATTAAAAGGTGCTGATTATTTAGCCGATACTGACGCAGTTGAAATTCTTTGTCGCGAAGCCGAAAGAGCGGTTATTGATTTAGAAAAAATGGGCGTGGTTTTTTCGCGCGACAGTTTAGGAAAAATTTCCCAGCGCGCTTATGGTGGTCAAACCACAAATTTCGGCAAAGGCGATGTGGCTTATCGCGCCTGCTATTCTAAAGATAAAACCGGCCACACAATTTTGCACACTTTGCATGAGCAAGCTTTAAAAAAAGGTGTCAGATTTTTTTCAGAATTTTTTGTAACTGATTTATTAATTTCGCAAAACCAGTGCCACGGCTGTTTAACAATCGATTTAAATTCTGGCGAGTTAGTAATTTTTGAAAGCAAAATCACAATTTTGGCAACTGGCGGTTATAGTCAAATTTTTCAAAACACCACTTCGTCTTTAATTTGTAGTGGCGATGGTTCAGCTTTGGTTTTCGAAGAAGGTTTGCCGCTGCAAGATATGGAATTTGTGCAATTTCATCCGACTGGAATTTTCGGTCACGGATTTTTATTAACTGAAGCAGCGCGAGGCGAGGGCGGGTTTTTATTAAATTCCGAGGGCGATCGTTTCATGAAAAAATACGCCCCAAAAATGATGGAATTGGCATCGCGCGATGTAATTTCGCAAGCCATGGCGACAGAAATTTATGAAGGTCGCGGTATTGGAAAAAGTAAAAATTTTCTGCATTTGGATTTACGTCACATTGATGATGAAGTCTTGAAAAACAAGCTTCCGGGAGTTGTTGAACTGGTTAAAAATTTTGCCCGACTTGATGCGAAAAAAGATTTGATCCCAGTTTCGCCGTCAGCGCATTATACGATGGGAGGAATTCCAACTAATCTTGATTGCGTAGTTTTAGATGGTGAAAAAGAAGTTGTAGGATTAATGGCGATTGGCGAAGCAGCTTGTGTTTCGGTTCATGGCGCGAATCGTTTGGGATGTAATTCTTTATTAGATTTAATTGTTTTTGGAAAAATTGCTGGTGAAAAATCAGCTGAAAAAGTGGTGCCAAAAATTGGAAATAATTTTTCTGGTTTAGCTCAAAAAATCGCCGTGGAAAAAATTAAAAAATTAAAAAATATTTTTACTAGTAAAAAGATCCTGAACCAAGTTCAGGATGACGATGTGAAGAGTTTGGAGATGAACTCATCTCTCTCTGTGCTTCATCCTGAACTTGATTCAGGATCTTTCACACTCTCGATGCTTAAATTTCAACTCCAATCCAACAACGAAAAAAAACTAAGCGTGTTTCGTGATGAAAAACTTTTAGAAATTGGCTTAAAAGAAACTCAAAAACTTTTTAAAATTTTCAAAAATTACCAAATCAAAAATAAATCATTAATTTGGAACGAAGAACTTATCGCTTATCTCGAATTAAAAAATTTATTTCTAAATTCTTTAGCCGCTAATTTTTCAGCGCTAAACCGCCGCGAAAGCCGTGGCGCGCATTATCGCTCTGATTTTAGAAACCGCGATGATGTTAATTTTTTAGCTCATAGTTTGGTAAAAATAAATTCAGCTTCAGAAAATGAGTTGGAATTTTCGCTTAAAGCCGTAAGGTCCATTTCACAAATCCCCGAGCTCAATCTCAATCCTCAACCTAGAAGTTATTAACATGCGATATAGCGCCAATTTAAACGTAATTATAAAAGCCATCGAGAAAGCAACAGCGCACATGCCACGCGATTTTATCGAACTTGAAAATTTGCAATCAAACCCAACTTCAGCAAATAAATTTGCTAATTCATGCTATAATCGCGTGAAGAAAATTTTGGCGGAAGATTTATCAAAATTTCGCCCCGATTATAATTTAATTTTTTCTGACGGTGAAAAAATCATCAAAAATAAAAATGCTGAATTTTCTTACCTAATTTTTCCAGTTGACGGCATGAATAACATGACGCGTTCTAACCCTGATTTTACTGTTGCCATCGCTCTTGAACATGTGAATGAAACAGGGCAAAAAGAATCAATTTCAGTTGCGATCAGCAAAATTTTTGGTGGCGAACTTTATTACTGCGAAAAAGGTTTTGGTGCATATTTAAATAATCGTAGAATTCGCGTTTCCAAAAGAACCAATTCGGAAGCAATTATTGCGGCAACCGAAGATCAGGCTGAACTTGGAAAAAGATTAGAAGGCAAAAATTTCTCAATTCGTTCTTATGGTTGCAGAAGTTTAGAATTAGCTTATTTAGCGGCTGCGCGCCTTGAAATGGGTTTGTTTAAAAAACAGGATTGCGAATTATTAAAACCATTTTTGCTTTTGGTTCGTGAAGCCGGCGGCAAAATTTCTGAAGAAGAAAAATTTATTTTAGCGAGCAATTAATGCAATTTATTGATGAAGCAAAAGTCTGCCTCAAAGCAGGAGACGGTGGAAACGGCGCTTCTAGTTTTAGGCGTGAAAAATTTATCCCACGCGGCGGCCCAGATGGCGGAGACGGCGGACGTGGCGGTAGCATAGTTTTTGAATGTGTAAAAGATTTAAATACTTTAATCGACTTTCGTTTTCAGCAGCATTTCATTGCTAAAAATGGCGTGAAAGGAAAGGGTGCCAATAAAAATGGTCCTTCCGGCGACGATATGATTTTGCGCGTTCCAGTTGGAACTCAAGTTTTTGCCGAAGAATCAGGCGAAATTATTGCTGATTTAATGACTGATGGCGAAAGAGTGACAATCGCCAAAGGTGGTCGCGGTGGACTTGGAAACTCAAATTTCAAAAGCTCGACCAATCGCGCGCCAACTTTTGCCCAACAAGGCGAAGAGGGTGAAAAGCTTTGGGTGAATTTAAGATTAAAACTTTTATCCGACGCTGGATTATTAGGCATGCCAAATGCAGGAAAATCAACGTTTTTGGCCGCAACAACAAGAGCGAAACCAAAAATTGCCGATTATCCTTTTACAACTTTAAAGCCGCAACTTGGGGTGGTTTATGTTGATAAGCATGAATTTGTTTTGGCGGACATTCCGGGTTTAATTGCTGGCGCTTCTGAAGGCAAAGGTCTTGGAGATCGATTTCTAAAACACGTTGAAAGATGCGGCGTTTTATTACATTTAATTGATTCTTCTGCGGAAGATGTGGTTGATAATTATCGCGTAATTAGAACCGAATTGATGGGCTATAGTCCTGAATTGGCAGAAAAGCCTGAAGTTTTGGTTTTGAATAAAATTGATCTTTTGGATGAGGATGAACGAAAGGAAAAAATTGCCGCTTTGAAAAAATATTTGAAGAAAAATGGCGATAAAAAACCAGAAGTTTTAGCGATTTCTGGTGTTACTGGTGAAGGCGTGGAACAAGTTTTAAGAGCGCTTTATAAGAGAATTGAGGCTTATAGAAAAGCTCAAGATGATGAAGTGGTGAAAGTTAAAGTTATAAATTAGTTCGTCACAAATAAATTTTTTAATGAATAAAACTAAAAAACTTGGAACAGCATTAATTACGGGAGCCGCCAAGAGAATTGGGCAGGAAATGGCGGCAAAGCTGGCGGAAATCGGATATGATTTAATAATTTCTTACAGAAATTCTAAAGAAGAAGCTGAAAAATTAGCCAAAGAAATCATAAAAAAATCTGCGGTAAAATGTGAAATTTTTAAATGTGATTTAAGCGATATTTCGCAAACAAAAAAACTCGCAGAATTTGCCACAGAAAATTTCTCAAGCTGGAATCTTTTAATCAATAACGCCTCAATTTTTAATAAATCAAAATTCCTCACCGCTCCAGAATCAGAGATGATAGAGAATATGAATATTCATCTATTTTCTCCGCTAATTTTGGCGAAAGAATTTGCAAAACATGTTGCAAAAAATTCGATCAAAAACGCGCAGATAATCAACATGATTGATAAAAATATCGCGCGCATTGATACCAATTATTTTTATTACTTATTAAGTAAAAAATCTTTGGCTGAATTTACTAAAATGCTGGCAGTTGAAATCGCGCCGCAAGTTAGAGTAAATGGCATCGCACCCGGTTTTATTTTAAATTCGGTTTTTGAAAAAAACCCATCCCTTGAAACCCAAAATCTGATCAAAAAAATCCCGATGAAAGCGCAAGGCGAAATTGAAAATATTTGGCAGGCAATGGAATTTTTGTTAAAAAATAAATTTGTTACGGGACAAATTTTATTTATCGACGGAGGTGCTAGTTTAAATCATGCAGGATAATTTAGAACCTTTGGGAATATTTGCGGGACGCGGAATTTTACCACAAATGTTGATTCGTGAATGCCAGAAAAAAAGTCGCAAATTTGTGTTATTTTTATTGGAATCAGAAACTTACGAAATTGATTATTCGCCTCACAAGCCAATCAAATTGCCTTACGGCGCGATTGAAAAATTTTTGCAGGCGGTAAAAGAAAATGGCATTAAAGAATTAGTTTTTATTGGCGCGGTAAATAAGCCGAATTTTTCTTCGTTAAAAGTTGATAAAACTGGCGCAATTTTATTGGCTAAAATTCTGGCTAATAAAATTTTGGGCGACGACGCCGTTCTTCGCGCCGTAATTGGTTTTTTTGAAAAGCAGGGTTTAAAAATTTTACAAATTAATCAGCTTTTAGATTGCGTTGTTTCGCAAAAATCAACACTAACAAAAATTGCAGCGAGCAAAGAAAATCTCGCAGATATTGCGCTTGGCGTGAAAGCGATAAAAACTTTTTCTAATTTTGATGTTGGGCAAAGTTTGATAATCGCGCAAAAGCAAATTATCGCGGTTGAAGCTTTGGAAGGGACGGATCAAATGATTAAAAGATGCGCTGGTTTGAAAGTTGATTATAAGCATAATGCAGTTTTGGTGAAAATGAAAAAGCGTGGTCAAAGCATGAAAGCAGATTTACCAGCGATTGGCGTGGCGACGATTCAGAATTGTTTTGATTCGGGGATTGTCGGGATTGCGATTCAGGCCAATTCGACGCTGGTTTTAGAAAAAGAAGAAGTGATTAAAAAAGCCAATGAACTTGGGTTATTTTTGATGGTGATCTAAATTAATATTTAATGGTCTTAAAAATCCTGAAACTTCCAGAATTAACCAAATCTTTTCCTGCGGAAGTAAAAACTCTCTTTCAAGTTTTTAACTCTGAAATCCGCTTAGTTGGCGGTTGTGTGCGCGATCTTCTTTTGAAGAAAAAAATCGCTGATTTTGATTTTGCGACCAAACTTTTGCCCGATCAAATCATAAAAATTCTTGAAAAAAATCATCTCAAAGCCATTCCAACTGGCATAAAATTCGGTACAATTACTGCGGTTGTAAATCATAAAAATTTCGAAATCACCACTTTAAGAAAAGATAATGAAACCGATGGTCGCCATTGCGAACCGGAATTTATTGATGATTATGAGTTAGATGCCACGCGGCGCGATTTTACTATGAATGCGCTTTATCTCGATGAAGCAGGAAATATTTATGATTATTTTGACGGAATTTTGGATCTGAATAATCAGGAAATAAAATTTATTGATGATGCAAATAAGAGAATCAAAGAAGATTATTTACGTATTTTGCGCTTTTTTAGGTTTAGTTGCAAATATGCCAAAAAGCTTGATAGAGAAGGGCTTGCGGCCTGCGTTTTGCAAAAAGAAAATTTAAAAAAATTATCGCGCGAAAGAATAAGATCAGAATTTTTAAAGATTGTTGGAAATGAAAATAAAGAAAATTTACTTAAGATTTTACAGGTTTTAAAAGATCAAAAAATCAGTGCTGAAATTTTTTCAGCAAGGCTTGAAATTAAAGCTTTGGCACGCCTTTTTGAAATTGAAAAAAAACTGAAATTTTCGGCAGATTTAAAGTTGAAATTGGCAGTTTTGTTTTTGAATGAAAATTTTGATTTGAAAGTTTTTGCGCAGGAAATTTGTGCGACGAATTTGGAGAAAAAATATTTGCAGCTTGTAAATTTTTATTCCGCTTCAAGTTTGAATGAGTTGAAAACTCTTTTGGCATTTGAAGAAAAGAATTTGGTTTTGGATCTTTATTTATCTGCTTTGGCGAGAAATAACCAATCATTAAAAATCGATGAAGCTAAAAAAAATATTGAGTTTTTTCAAAATTTTTCTTTGCCGAATTTTCCACTTAACGGTGACGATTTAATGCAACTTGGATTCAAAGGTAGCGCGGTTGGAGATGCGATAAAAAAAGCAAAAGTTTTTTGGGCGCGGAATGGTTTTTTATTGAAAAGAGAAGATTTAATTAAGTTTGTAATAGATCCTGAAATAAGTTCAGGATGACAGATTCTCTGGCAGATTTTCCTTTTATCGTCATCTCTTTATCGTCATCCTGAACTTGTTTCAGGATCTATAACAAACTTAAATTTCTCATTTTAACAACATCAATCACCCGCAATTGACTTTAAATCTTGGCAAAATTACGTTTCGCGCCCAATTTTACCAAGAGCCACAATTTTAATTCTTAAAAATGGCAACATCAAAACAAGAGCAGCTCTACAACGAAATCGTTGAATATTATGCCTATGCCGATCGCCTGATTAGAGCGGCTGAAGACAGTACTCACAAATTGGCTGAACAACAATTTGCCATTGTGGAAGAGGTGGCGACGCGTCTCGAAGATTGTGCCGACAAGCTTACAACGCAATATATTGATTTTGTAAAAACTGGTCAGCCCGACAAGGTTATTGAAGAAGTTAGAAAATCTTTAAATGGCATCGCTTCTAAAATAGAGGAATGCCGCAATAAAATTTTGATGCTCTATCAGGAAAAAGACGAAAATCACAAAACAATATTATAGTTTAAAATGAGTAAACTCCAAAATATTATAACCGCTCTTGCGCCCGATTTGAAGCGGGTTGACAAGATAATTCTGGAATTTGCTGTTGGAAAATCGCCTTTAATTTCCGAAATTTCTAATCACTTAATTTCTTCCGGTGGTAAAAGAATTCGCCCAATTTTATTAATTTTAGCGGCTAAATTATGCGGCACCAAAACCGGTGAAGATCATCATAATTTAGCAGCCGCAGTTGAATTAATTCACAGCGCCACTTTGCTTCACGATGATGTTGTTGATGTTAGCGAAGTGCGTCGCGGCAAAAAAACCGCCAATGCAATTTGGGATAATAAAGCCACAATTTTGGTGGGAGATTATTTATTTTCGATTGCCTTTCAATTAATGGTTAGAAGTCAAAACCTGCGCGTACTTGATTTACTTGCCAAAGCTTCGTCAATAATGGCTGACGGCGAAGTTATGCAGCTTGAAAATTCTAACGATATCAGACTTACTGAAGAAAAATATTTAGAGATTATTTTTGGTAAAACCGCGGTGCTTTTTTCAGCTGCTTGCGAGTCGGGAGCTTTGATTAACAATTGCTCGGAAGAAAAAACTATCGCGCTGGGAAATTTTGGAAAACATTTGGGAACGGTTTTTCAAATTGTTGACGATATTCTCGATTATAATTCTAAAGAATCAGTTTTAGGAAAAGATGTTGGCAATGATTTTTTTGAAGGAAAAGTTACTTTGCCAATTATTTTAACTTACAAAGCCGCTTCTGAAACAGAGCGCAGATTTATTTCCGAAAGCTTCACAAAAAACTTGCTTACAACCGAAAGAAATCAAGATGATTTTATTGAGATTCTAAATCTGATTAAAAAACACGGTGGTCTTGAATTTTCACGAGAAGTCGCGGAAGCCAATCGTGACAGGGCTTTGAAAGAGCTCGATACTTTTTCTGATTCTTCTTTCAAAGAAGATTTAATTACAATTTTAGATTATTCGCTAGCCAGGATTTTTTAATGAAATTTATTCACCATATCACAAAAATTGCGGTCATCATTGCGATTTACGCAATTTTTATGCTGGTGTCGCTGCGTCAATGTAAAGCGCAGGTTATTGATAGCGCATTTTATCAATGGCAGGTTTATGAAATTCAGGAAAATGAATTGGAATATAAAAAATGTTACATCGTTTCGCATCCCATAAAATCTGATTCTGATCACAGCTCGCGCCAAAAACCTTATATCATGATTGCCCGATATCAAAAAGATCGCTCTGAAGAAGTCAGTGTTTTCGCTGGTTTTGAATATAAATTAAATAGCGAAGTTTTTGTTTTAATTGATGATTCGCAGTTCAAATTATTGGCTAAAAAAGATATCGCTTGGGCAAAAACCAAAACCGAAGATATTCAAATTATTGAATCAATGCTGAATGATGGCGCAGCTAAAGTCAGAAGCGATTCGGCGATTGGAACCTACGCCGTTGATGAATATTCGCTTAAAGGAATAACGCGTGCTTACGCGCGGATGCGAGAAATTTGTAAGTAACTCTTCAATTACAATGCGATAAATAGTTTTTTAGAGTTTTCTAAATTCGGTGATTATCCCTTAAGACACAATAGATGTCACCCTTCGACAAGCTCAGTGTGACATCGAGTTTTTTTGTGAATCAAGGTATAATTACCGGATAATTTGCCCTAAATTCTGGTAATTATACCTTGAATAATTTACTTCACCAAACCAAAATCTCTTTTGGTGAGAGCGGGCGGTTTTCTTGTTTAGCGAGTCAGATTCGAAAGAAAGCAGCTCAAGGCTTGTTGGATCGGGTCGCTCTCACTTCCTCAATTTGATTATTCCTCCTTTTTTCAATGTCATCTTATTTAGTACTTGCCCGAAAATATCGTCCGCAAAATTTTGATGAATTGGTCGGACAAGAGGTTTTGGTTACAACTCTAAGTAATGCTATCAAAAATAATCGCTTACATCACGCTTATATTTTAACTGGAATTCGTGGCGTTGGAAAAACAACTACAGCGCGTATTATTGCCAAAACTCTAAATTGCGTTGATCAGTCCGCAACTTTGACAGCAAAGGCTTGCGGCGTTTGTGATAATTGCAAATTAATCACCGCTTCCAAACATCAAGATGTTATTGAAATTGACGCTGCTAGCAGAACTGGAGTTGACGACATCCGTGAAATTATTGATTCGATTGCTTACGCGCCGGTGATGGCGAAATATAAAATATATATCATCGATGAAGTTCACATGCTTAGTAACAGCGCGTTTAATGCTTTATTAAAAACCCTCGAAGAGCCTCCAGCGCATGTTAAATTCATTTTTGCAACAACTGAAATTCGCAAAGTTCCAGTGACGATTCTTTCGCGTTGTCAGCGTTTTGATTTGCGCCGTCTCGATGAAAAAGAAATCGAAACCCATTTAGAAAATATTTTAAAACAGGAAAATTTGGAAGCGCAACCGCAGGCTTTGGAATTGATTGCCAAAATGTCGGAAGGTTCGGTTCGTGATTCGCTTTCGCTTCTGGATCAAGCCTTGGCGAGCAATAATCACCAAAAATTTTTACCAGCTGAATTAGTTGAAAAAATGCTAGGTTTAACTGACAAAGTAAAAGTTATCGAACTTTTTGAAAATCTTTTGAAAGGCGATTTTTTTGGCGCTTCACAAAGTTTTGCTGAATTTTATTCTTATTCTTCTGATGTTTCGCAACTGGTTCTTGATTTAATGGAAATCACTCATAAAACCACGTCAGTAAAGCTTATAAAAGGTTATAAATTGGAAGGATATTCGCAATTTCAGCAAGAAAAAATCTCCAATATCGCTCGCGAAATTTCGCTGAATTCTTTAACCAGAATCTGGCAAATGTTGCTTAAAGGCAATCAGGAAATCGCTTGTTCCGCTTCACCAAAAATGGCTTTTGAAATGCTTTTAGCTCGAATTTGTTACATGGTTGCTTTGCCAAATTTGCAACAGGTTCTGCTTAATTTGAATGAAGGACAGAATCCTGTTGCTGAAAAAAAAGCCGAAATTAATGATGATCTAGTAAATGAAATTTTGCGTAACTTCGAAGGCGCTAAAATTCTAAATTAAAAAATAATTCTCATGTCTGAAGATAAAAAAATTAAAATTCTTTGCGCTGAAGATGAGCAAGAAATCCGTGAAAATATCGCCGATATTTTGCGCGATGAAGGTTTTGAAGTTTTTGAAGCTGAAAATGGCAAAAAAGGTTTTGAAAGTTTCATGCAAAACAAGCCTGATTTAGTGATTTCAGACATCATGATGCCGGAATTGGATGGTTATGGATTTTTGCAATTGATCCGCGAAAACAAAAATATCCGCAATAATACGGTGCCATTTATTTTTCTCACAGCTTTGGGTCAAAAAGATAGTGTGGTAAAAGGTGTAAATTTATCAGCCAATGATTATCTGGTGAAGCCGATTGACTTCGATATGTTGGTTGCGAAAGTTAGGGAAAAAACTTCTAACGCGATCAAAGTTCAGGAAGTTCACAACCGCAATATCAAAAATATTAAGTCACAAGTTTCAAATGTGTTGCCAAGCGAAATATCCAGTTATCTTGATGTTATTACGCAAGTTACGTCAGTTTTAAAAACTGAACCTTACGGCCCATTTTCGCATCGCCGTTATTTGGAAGATTTAGAAAAAATTTACATTAATTCGATGAAATTGCGCGGTGCAATTTCCAATGCTTTGGATGAAAAAGTAATCGATAATAAATTAAATGCTGATGAAGAAATCATCGGAATTGTTGAATTTATTAATGAATTTATCACCAGTTTGAGCGAAAGATTTAGAAGTCGAATTGTCTTTGAAACGCCTTTTAATCCAGAAAATATGCCGCGTTTGAAAGTTGATCGCTTGGTTTTACTTGATGCAATGCGCAAAATTTTTGCTGGCCTATTTAAAGCCGACGCTGAAGGAATAGTTAATGTTTCAATAATGATAGATCACCTCGATCAATTGATAATTATTTTTTACCTGAAATCGCAAACTCCAAATATTAACATCAAACCAAACATTGACGAATCACAAATCAGCAAAATTCTTGATCAACAAAATTGTCGTTTTGAAATTGCTGATAATAAAGAAGGAACCGCAATTCTAAGTATTCCGACCTTCAGAATTTTAAATAAATAAAATTGTGAAAAAAGAAATCTCGGTTCGTGATTTAAGAGTTTTTGGATTAATTTGGGCTACTATTTTTTTGATAATTTCTTTTAAGAGTGACAAATTTCAGCTCGTCGCAATATTAATTTCCGCTAGTTTTTTAATAACGGCGCTGATTTATCCGAAAATTTATCGCCAAACTAAAATCTATGAAAATTGGATTAAAATCGGTGACATTTTAGGAAAAATTAATGGTTTTTTAATCAGCTTTATTTTGTTTTACGGAATTTTTACTCCATCTGCCATAGTTCTTCGTTTGTTAAAAAAAGATCTTCTTCACAAAAAACTAAATTCTTCCGCAGCCAGTTATTTTGTTGATCGCAAAACCCAGCCGGGCGATATGAAAAATCAATTTTAATTTAAATAAGTGCAAAAAAATTTCTTTGAAAAACACCCCAAAACCATTCTTCTAAGCGTCAATTTATTTTTTCTTGGAATTATATATTTCATTTTAAGCCTGAATATTTTTCAGGACGCAAAAGATGGTGAAAAATATAGCGTGATTGATCGCGCAATTTATCAATTAAGATGCAAAGGAAAGCGCCATATCAGGATGCGCGAGAATGCGCCGAATCAGGTTTCCTATAGAATTCCGCCTTTTGCGCCGCAAGAAAAATATGTTTTTAGAACCGATGAAAATGGTTTTGTTGAACCCTCAAAAATTCACGAAAATCCTGATTTAAATATTTTCTTTTTTGGCGGTTCGACCACAGAATGTGAAACGGTTTTTGAGCTTTATCGTTTTCCATATTTGGCGGGCAGAATTTTGGAAGAAAAAACTGGTAAAAAAATAAATTCCTATAACGCTGGCAAGAGCGGTAATAACTCGCTTCATTCGATAAATAATTTGATTAATAAAGCGGCACCACTTCATCCCGATATCATTGTGCGTATGGACAATGTTAACGATCTTTCAACCTTGCTTTACGAAGCAACTTATTGGAATCGCAATAAAGGCAGATCAAATCTAGCCTGCTTCAGCAAGAATCATGATTTGCTTAGAAATTTTTCAAATGAATGGGATGAATCGCCATTTGTTAGTTTGGTTACTGATCCAGCACATCAGGCGAGAGTTAAGATGGAGCATTATAAAATTCTAAAATTATTTGTTGCTGTTGTGCGAGGAGTTGGCGCAAAACCAATTTTGATGACGCAGGCAAATCGCATTGAAATTGATCCTGATTTTTCAACCGGAAGAGGTGACGCTGAATTTAACCGCACTTACCGCAAACTTTATTTGGAGTTTCACGATGTTACGAGAAAAGTGGCGAAAGAAGAAAATATAATGTTGATTGACTTAGCAAAAATGGTGCCGCCAAAAGAAGAGCTGATTTATGATTCTGTGCATTTGAGCAATGAAGGATCAAAAATTGTCGCTGGAATTGTGGCAAATAATTTAGAAAAAACAGTTAAAGAATTTAATAAATAAAAATCATGTCACTAATCAAAGAACTTTGGTCTTTCCTCAAAGCCAGAAAAAAATTCTGGCTTCTGCCAATCATAATAATCATGTTGCTTCTTGGTGCGCTACTTGTTGTGGCTCAAGGCTCGGCAATTGCGCCATTCATTTACACCATGTTTTAGGAAACAACGATGTACATACTTGGTATTTCTTCATTTTTTCACGATTCCGCCGCTTGTTTAATCAAGGGCGAAGAGATCATCGCGGCAGCGCAGGAAGAAAGATTCACTCGCAAAAAACATGACGAAGTTTTTCCCAAAAATGCCATTCTTTATGTTTTAAAAGAAGCTGGAATTACGCTTAATCAAGTTGAAGCAATTGGTTTTTTTGAAAAGCCTTTGGTGAAATTTGAAAGATTGATCGAAACTTATTTAGCCGAAGCGCCGCGCGGCTTTAAGTCATTTTTAACTTCAATGCCAGTTTGGTTAAAACACAAACTTTTTTTGAAAGATACTTTGATTAAAGAGTTGGCGGAAGTTCAAAAAATTTTAAATGCCGAAAATTCTTTCGACTTTAAAAAAACCAAAGCAGAAATCGAAAAGAAAATTTTGTTTGGCGAACATCATCAATCTCACGCTGCGAGTTGTTTTTATCCATCACCTTTTCGCGAATCGGCAATTTTAACTATGGATGGAGTGGGCGAATGGGCTACAACCTCAATTGCGCACGGCGTTGATAATAAAATTGAATTTTTAAAAGAAATTCATTTTCCACATTCTTTAGGCCTGCTTTATTCAGCGATCACTTATTACACCGGATTCAAAGTAAATTCTGGCGAATATAAAGTTATGGGTTTGGCGCCTTACGGTGATCCGAAATATGTTGATATCATCAAAAATAATTTAATCGACATCAAGGAAGACGGCTCTTTCCGCCTCAATATGGATTATTTCAACTACACGGTTGGATTAACCATGACCAATAAAAAATTGGATCAATTATTCGGTCGTCCCGCAAGAAAAGCCGAATCAACTTTAACTCAATTTGAAATGGATTTGGCGCGCTCATTACAAGACGTGACCGAAGAAGTGATGATTAAATTAGCGAGAACAGCGCAAAAAATTACGGGCAGCAAAAATCTCACATTAGCTGGCGGCGTTGCGCTAAATTGTGTTGGCAATGGCAAAATTCTGCGCCAAAAAATATTTGAAAACATCTGGATTCAGCCCGCAGCTGGAGATGCTGGCGGGGCTTTAGGTGTGGCGCAATCTATTTATTATCAGCATTTCAACAAGTCGCGCAAATGTTTTGAAAGTGGCGCCGACAATATGAAAGGTTCATATTTAGGCAATAAATCAACTAATGAAGAAATTAAAGATTACTTAGATTCTGTAGGTGCGCGCTATCATTTTATCGATAGTGAAAATGAATTATTAAACCTAATTTCTCAATCTTTAGCCGAAGAAAAAGTTGTTGGCTGGCATCAAGGTCGCATGGAATTTGGTCCGCGCTCTTTGGGCGCGCGCAGCATTATTGGTGATGGACGCAGTTCGAAAATGCAATCGATCATGAACTTAAAAATAAAATATCGCGAAAGTTTCAGACCATTTGCGCCAGCAGTTTTGCGGGAAAGATTGACCGATTATTTTGACATAAATTGCGAAAGCCCTTACATGCTTTTGGTTGCGCCAGTTAAAAAAGAAATTGCCAAACCAATGTCGAAAGATGAAGAATCTTTATTTGGGATCGAAAAATTAAATATCTCGCGTTCAACAATTCCGGCTGTTACTCACATTGATTATTCGGCGCGAATTCAAACTGTTCACGAAAAAACCAACCCGCGTTTTTACAAATTAATCAAAAAATTTGATGAAAAAACCGGATGCGCAGTTTTAATTAACACTTCTTTTAATGTGCGCGGCGAACCAATTGTTTGCAGCCCGCAAGATTCATATAAATGTTTCATGCGCACTGAAATGGATGTTTTAACAATTGAAAATTTTATTCTTTATAAGGAAGACCAACCAAAGTTTTCCGATCAACAAGACTGGCAAAAAACCTACGAACTTGATTAATAATGCCTAAAAAAAAGCATTTAAAAAAACATTCAAACCATCTTCCAGACTTAGATGTAAAAGGTGCGATTAAAAATTTAAAAAGAAAAATTGGTCTTTTTTACAAGATCAATTTTTTTCTATTTTTAATCGTTTCAATAGTTTTGGCCTATTTTGTAATTTTAGTTTCAACCGAACCAAAATCAGTTCCTTTTGTTACCAAAAAAATCGAATCTATTTTACAAGAAAAGCTCGGGCAAGATGTCAGTCTAAGTAATAGCTATATCAGTTTCACGCGTTACGGCACTTTGAAAGTGGCAATTTCAAGTTTAAAAATCCTCTATTCGCTTCCTGATAGTTCTGATAAGCAAGCAATCATAATTCCCAAACTCGAAACTGAATTTTCGCTGTTGGGATTAATAACAATGAATTTCCAACCCAGTAAAATTAAAATTATCGATGCTAATTTCGTAATGGATGATTTGCAAAAATTGCAACAAGCTGATTCTAGGCAAGAGAAGGGTAATATGTCGCCAATAATTAAATTTTTAGCCATGATAAAAAGTGGCGAAATTCCGATTGAAAATTTTGAAGTTGAAAACACTAAATTAATTTTTCGTGGTGCCAAAATTAAAACTGAAATCCTGCTCAAGAAATCGCAGATTCGCGCTTCTACAACTAAAAAAACTCTTTTCATTTCTTCAATAAACAAAGTCAGTTTTGACGCTACAAAAAGTGATGTTGATCTCAAAGTTAATTGTCAATTATTTGAAAAAGGTGGCTTAAAATGTGATTTAGTGTTGGAAAATTTTCTTCCAAATTGCGTAGCCTCACTTCATAAATCGCTTAGTCATTTAAACCAAATTCATGCTGCAATTAATGCGACGGCATCGCTTTCAATCAAGGATGGTGAATTGCATAATATTTTATTTAAAGCCACGTCGAAAAAAGGCGATTTTGATTTTCCGCAATTTTTCAGTCAGAAAATGGATTTCGCTAATTTCTCCGTCACTGGCGAATATGATGATCGAATTGGGGTTTTAAATTTATCAGAAATCAAAACTGATTTTACCGATCCTTCAACAATTCAGGCGGCAAAAATTGCGCCGTCGCATTTGGATATGTCGCTTTTGATTTCCGATTTAAAAAATCGAGCCAGCAAAAAACTCGATTTTTTTATTAAATTGCAGGATGTGCAAAATGATAAAATGGAAAAATTCTGGCCAAGTGCGTTAAATCAAAAAGACATTCGCCAATGGGTGATTACGCACATTCGCGGCGGAATGGTGCGCAACGCTTATGCCAAATTTTCGCTCACCGAAACCCCGAATGTCACCAATCTTGAAAGCATGGATGCGCAGGTGGTTTTTTCTGATTTTAATTTGGAGTATGACAAAAATTTTCCGCCAATTTCACATGTTTCTGGAATTGCCAATTTCGGAATTAACGGCATGAAAATTGCCATTGCCAGCGGCGATGTTTTAAACAGCAAAATTTCAGATGGTTTGGTTGAAATTGATAATTTTATGGCGCCGATAACCTTGTTGAAAATTTCTGGAAAATCAAAAGGAAGCGCTGCTGACGGGCTTAAACATGTTGATTATAAATCTACATTTGCCACCGAAATTGAAAAATATTTAAATGGCGATTCGCAAAATGATTTTGATATTCGCATTCCGTTGCAGGAAAAAATAAATTTGAAAGACACTTACGTCGCAGTTAATTCCACGATCAAATCTTTGAATAATCCTTATCTTCGTGGCGGCGTTGTGATTAATGCCAAGAAAGATTTTAAGAGTAGTGATTTTATCGCCAAAGCTAATTTAAGCGCGGCAGAATTAACGTCGCCAAGTTTTGATGTTATAAAAGCTGCAAATATTGAATCGAATTTAAGCTTGGTTGTTGATGTGAAAAATCCGAAATTGGTGGCGATTAAAAATATTATTTTGCAGAAAAAGGAAAATATTTTGGAAAAAACGTCAAAGAAATCGGCGCAATTGAGAAAATCCAATTCCAAAATTACTGGTGAAATAGCTTTTGAAACTTCGCAATTTTTGCTTACAGCCGCAGATCTAAAAAATGATAATTTTGGGCGTAATAATTTTTCAATTTCTTATAAAATTGATAAAAAAACCTCAACGCAAAAACTTTTTCTGCGCGGAAAACAATTTAATTTAGCAGCTCTTCTTGCCGAAAAACAAAAATTTTCACAAGCTGGAGCGGAAAATAAAAAGTTCAATAATTTACAGATACAAATCGCCACTGATAATCTGGCGCTTTTGCATAATAAAATGATCAAGAATTTTTATCTTTCGCTCAACATGGAAAAAGGAATTTTCATGCGCGGTTTGGCGAAAGGAGATTATGCAAAAAGCCAGCTCTTGAGTTTAAAAGCTGAAAAAAAATCGCAAGATGATCCTGATTTGCAAATTGAAGGCGATATTTTTGACGTTGGATATTTTGCTGAAGCCTTTGGAATTTCCGACACAATTTCTGGCGGAGATGCTAAAATAAAAGCTCACGGGCATGTCACAGATAATAAACAAGTTTTGATCGGTGAAATTACAATTAGTGATAATATCACGATTTATGAAAATCAGGCGGTAAAAAAATTAGCCAGCAACACACTTTTTTCGACAATCAAAGACCGAATTTTTTCAAATGATAAAACAATTTTTGATTCCGTTAAGGTTGATTTTAGTTATGTCGACGGCATTTTGAATATTAAATCACTGATCGCTAATAATTATAAAATTGGTATTACTGCGAAAGGAAAAATTGATTTAAAAAATAATATTTACGACATCCGCGGCATGATTGTTCCGGGTTTTATCATTAACAATCTTTTTGGAATCGGCAAAATTCCAATTATCGGCAACGTCATCAGCGGTTTGCTGACGGGGGGCGAGGGCGGGGGATTATTTGGAATCCGCTACGAATATATTCGCAAAAAAGGTGACGCTGAAGCAACTTTTGAAACTAATAAAATTTCATCTTTCGTGCCAACTTCGATTAAGAGTTTGTTTGATTTGATTTAGATTTTTTTAAAACCAAACAAACTTAAATCTCCCATATACCCTTCGACAAGCTCAGGGTGACAAGTTTGGAGTTGGTTCGACAAACCAAAGTTTTTGGGCAAACTAAAGTTTGTGTCACCCCGTCTTCACGAAGGTGTCCATATGAACTCTAAAAATTTATATTTCTAAAATTTAAAAATCGCTGATTATAGCTTGATTCACAAACAAACTCGATGTCACCCTAAAAAAACTCAATGTCACCCTAAAAAAACTCAATGTCACCCTGAGCTTGTCGAAGGGTGATTCTAGCCCGAGACTCAAATCACCCTTCGACAAGTTCAGGGTGACTTCGATTGCGTCTGAAGAGATAATCACCAAAAAATTTGCCAAGATTAAATCTAAATTCTTGATTTATTAACCAACCGCTTTTTATTGCCCCCGACTTTGAAATCACATTTTTGTAGTCACTTACAAATTTCTAAAAACTAAAAAATCAAAAAAATGAAAATGAAAATAATGCTAACTTTAGCTTCTTTATTATGTTTATCAGCATGTCACACAATAAGAGAAACTGATTTTGTTAATTTCAAGTATGAAAAATTACCACTTAAGTCTAAGGCTACCAAAGAAGGTAAATCTTGTGGAGAATATTCATTGTTCAGTATTTTTTATACCAATGTCGATACGACTATAGAAGCGGCTAAGAAAAATGGCGATATTACTGAAATAGTGAGTGTGGAAAAAGAGAATCATGTTACGGGTCCTTTTTACAGAAAAGTATGTACAATTGTTAAAGGAAATTAACCCAAAATTTTCCTAACTTAATAAAACCGACGACTTTAAAAAACAAAGTCGTCGGTTTTTTTATGTCTTAAAAATTTAAAAAATGAAAAAAGTAAATATAGTTGGTGGTGGATTAGCGGGTTCGGAAGCGGCGTGGCAGTTGGCTTCACGTGGAATTGAGGTTGAGATTTTTGAGATGCGGGATGAAACGCGAAAAACTTTTGCTCATCGCACCAAAGATTTTGCCGAGTTGGTTTGTTCAAATTCACTTCGTAGCGACGATGTAACTACAGCGATTGGGTTGCTGCATCAAGAAATGCGTTTGCTCAATTCGTTGATTATGCGTTCTGCCGATGCTAATAAAATTCCGGCTGGATCGGCTTTGGCAGTTGATCGCGAAGGGTTTTCAAAATTTATTGAAAGTGAACTTTTAGCGACCAATAAAGTTAAAATTTCGCGTCGGGAAATTTCGGAACTTTCAATAAATTCCGAGGAAAAATCCGAGGAGAAGTGGATTATCGCCACTGGTCCGCTAACTTCGGACGCTTTAAGCCAATCAATTTTAGAAAATAGCGGCTGCGAACATTTGGCTTTTTTTGATGCGATTGCGCCGATTGTTTATAAAGACTCAATTGATTTCACCAAAGCTTGGTTTCAATCGCGTTATGACAAAGGAGATGGCGCGGATTACGTAAATTGTCCGCTTTCCAAAGATCAATATGAAGAATTTGTAAATGATCTTTTAACCGCAGAAAAAACCGATTTCAAAGAATGGGAAAAAAACACGCCTTATTTTGACGGCTGTTTGCCAATTGAAGTTATGGCCGAGCGCGGTGCTGAAACCTTGCGTTTTGGACCGATGAAGCCAGTGGGATTAACCAATCCACATATTGCGCCATCGGAAAATGTTGATGAAAAATTTTTCAAAAATCGCCCCGGAAAGCCGCACGCGGTGATTCAATTGCGCCAAGATAATAAAATTGGCACGCTTTACAACATCGTTGGTTTTCAAACCAAAATGAAATATGGCGATCAGCAAAGAATTTTCAAAAAAATTCCCGGTCTTGAAAATGCAGAATTTGCGCGCTTTGGCGGCATTCACCGCAATACATTTTTAAACTCGCCGAAACTTTTGGATGAATATTTACATTTTAAAAAATCGCCAAATATCATGTTTGCCGGACAAGTTACGGGAGTTGAAGGATATGTTGAATCAGCAGCAATGGGGCTTTTGTCGGGAATATTTTTAAGTGCCGAAATTTTGGGCAAAAATATTTCCAAGCCCACAAATAAAACCGCAATTGGCGCCTTGTTAAATCACATAACAATTGGACATGAAAGCAAAAGTGATTTTCAGCCGATGAATGTTAATTTTGGATTGTTTGAACCTTTGGCTGAAAAAACCAAAAAAACTGATCGCAAAACCGCTTATTCAAAGCGCGCATTGCGTGAAATTGAAGAATGGAAACAGAAAATCTAAAAGTGAAACTCTAAAGGTGAATTTTTATCGCCCATTTTTTAAACATAATTTACAAATTTATGAAAAAATTTCTGTTATTTTCTGTGCTAGTTTTTGTTTCTTCCTGCGCTGGAAGTTGGAATTATGAAGGGCGCGCGGCTGCGGAAAATTGGGGAAATTTGAAAGAAGAATTTAAGTTTTGCAAAATTGGTTACAACCAATCACCAATTAATATTACGTCTCAATTTGTCGAAAATGAGTTAAAATTTTCTTACAATAATTCGGATGTAGAAAAGCAGCGCGTCGATCATGTGATGCAAATAATATATGACAGCAAAAATTTAGTGTTGCGCGGCAAGAAAAAATATTTTTTACGCAAGATTGAATTTCATCATCCAAGCGAGCATTTAGTAAATGGCGAAGCGTCTTCAATGGAAATGCAAATTTATCATAAAAGCGAAGATGAACAATGGCTGGCTTTGGCGATTTTTATGGAAATTGGTAAAGAAAATTTGGAAGTTAATAACATAATAAAATTGCTGCAAAACAAAGAGAAAGAAGGGAAATTGGATTTGTCAAAAATCGTTAAAGAAAAAGATAAAATATTTTTTTACGACGGTTCATTCACCACGCCGCCATGCAAAGAAGGCGTGAAATGGTACGTGATGAAAAATCCGATTGCTGTTTCGAAAGAGCAGATGAATCAAATTATAAAACTGGGAATTTTCGTCAAATCAAACGCCAGACCGACGCAGGAATTTCATCCAGAGAAATATTAGCTAACAATTCCTAATAAAACTTATCGAAGTCACTCTTGATTTTCTCGAAGTCACCCTTGAGTTTCTCGAAGTCACCCTTGAGTTCCTCGAAGTCACTCTTGATTTTCTCGAAGTCACCCTTGAGTTTCTCGAAGTCACCCTGAGCTTGTCGAAGGGTGATTTAGGGTCTCGGGCTTGAATCACCCTTCGACAAGCTCAGGGTGACTTTGATGTTTGATCTAAAATCTAAAAACTAAAAACTAAAATCTAAAAACTAAAATCTAAAATCTAAAATCTAAAAACAATCGAATAAATGTCCTTTCAAAACTTAAATTCTCCACAACTTGAAGCAGTTCAACACACCAACGGCCCAGTTTTGGTGCTTGCGGGCGCTGGAACTGGCAAAACCAAAGTTTTAACTTCGCGCGTAATAAATATTGTAAATTCGTATTTAGCATCACCTTTACAAATCCTTTGCGTAACCTTTACCAACAAGGCTGCGGCGGAAATGAAAAAGCGTATTGGCGAAACAATTGGCGATCAGGTTCATAATTTATGGGTCGGAACTTTTCACTCAGTTGCGGCTAAAATTTTACGTCGCCATCCTGAAGTTGTGGGATTACGCAGTGATTTTACAATTATCGATGATGATGATCAAACTCGTTTGCTCAAACAAATTCTCGGCGATTTTAATATCGACACCAAACAATTTGCGCCCAAAGCCTATTTAAACAAAATCTCGCGCTTGAAAGATAAAGTTGTATCACCATCAGCCCTTGAATCTGTTGGTTTTGAAGTTTCGCTGCCGAAATTAAAAGAAGTTTATACAATTTACCAAGCGCGCCTTAAAGCCATGAATGCGGCTGATTTTGGCGATTTATTAACATTAAATCTCGAACTTTTTAATTCTGCGCCAGAAATTTTGGCTTATTATCAAGACAAGTTTCGCTATGTTTTGGTTGATGAATATCAAGATACCAACAACGCCCAATATCAATGGCTTTTGAAATTGGCGGCGGTTCATAAAAATATTTGCTGCGTTGGCGACGACGATCAATCAATCTATAGTTGGCGCGGCGCGAACATTGCCAATATTTTGCGTTTTGAAAAAGATTTTATCGACGCCAAAGTAATTCGCCTTGAACAAAATTATCGCTCAACTTCGCGCATTCTAAAAGCGGCAGATTCTGTAATTTCCAATAACAAAGAACGTCACGGCAAAACATTGTGGACAGATGCTGGCGCTGGTGAAAAAGTTAAAGTTTTATCATTCTTAGACGACAGATCAGAATCGAACACAATTGCCGCAATGATAAAAAATTTCATCGCGATGCAAAAATTCAAGCCATCAGAAATAGCGATTTTAGTGCGCGCCGGCTATCAAACTCGTTCTTTTGAAGAAGCTTTTATTCACAGTTCTTTGCCTTACAAAGTTATTGGCGGCATGAAATTTTACGAACGTTTGGAAATTCGTGACGCGATTGCTTATTTAAGAATTTGCGCCAATCCCGACGATGATTTGGCTTTAAGCAGAATCATTAATGTGCCCAAAAGAGGAGCTGGCGATGCAGCAATTGCGGCGCTTTACGAGAAATCGAAACAAGAAGGAAGTTCGTTTTTTGCGGCGGTGAAAAAATCAATTGATGAAAATTCGCTGAAAGGAAAAGCGCGCGATTCGTTGAAAATTTTGATTGATCAAATCATAAAAATTAATGGTCGAATTGGCGGCGAAAATCTTTCTGAACTTGCCAAATCTATTCTCACCGAAAGCGGTTATATCGCGATGTGGAAAGCGGAAAACACTTTAGAATCGCAAGGTCGTTTGGAAAATATTGAAGAATTTATCAGCAGCCTTGCTGATTTTTCGAGCATGGTTGAGTTTTTGGAATATGTTTCATTGATCGAAGCGCGCGAAGATAAAAACCTGATTGAAGCTGTGACCGTAATGACGGTTCACGCTGCGAAAGGTTTGGAATTTGATTTGGTTTTTGTTCCGGGTTTGGAAGATGGTTTATTTCCAAGTGGCAAATCAATTGACGAAAGAAATGGCTTGGAAGAAGAGCGGCGCTTGATGTATGTTGCGATTACGCGTGCTAAAAAACAGTTGGTTTTATCTTCGGCAAAAACGCGTTATGTTTTTGGTGATTATCAAATGCAAATGCCGTCGCGTTTTTTGAAAGAATTGCCGCAATTGGAAATTGAGTTTGAAGAGGTTTCTTACGGTTCAAATTATCTTTATAACAAAAGAAGTGAAACCGCGTCTCCAACCAGATTTATCGCGCCTAATCAACAAAAATATGTAGCGCCGGTGGCGAAAATTTCAACCACTTATTCCAAAGCAAAAATTGATGATGGAATGTCGGGAAAAAGAGTTTTTCACCAGAAATTTGGTTATGGAAAAGTGACGAATGTGGACGGTAATAAATTAGAAATCGCCTTTGAAAAAAGCGGAACAAAAACCGTGATTAAAGATTTTATTTCCTTGGCTTAAATTGGAAATCTCGATGCCATACCAAAGCCCTTTGGACTTCGTTATACATTTTTTTACGCGACACGAGTTGCGCCCCGCATTGCGGGGAACTCCAATTTCATAAACGAATTTTGATAAATGATGGAACAAATAATTGAACTAGATTTGATAAACAAACTTTCGGAACTCAAATATGTTTATCGCGATGATATTAGAGACAAAGCCTCTCTCGAACTTAATTTTAGAGCAAAATTTGAAGAACTAAATCGGGTTAAACTTACCGATGGCGAATTTTCGCGTGTGCTTGATAAAATTATTACGCCCGATGTTTTTTTGGCGGCAAAAACTTTGCGCGAAATTAATGGTTTTGATCGCGACGACGGAACTCCTCTGAATTACACTTTAGTAAATACCAAAGATTGGTGCAAAAACACTTTTGAAGTTATTAACCAATTGCGAATCAACACCGACAATAGCCACCACCGCTACGATGTGATTTTGCTGATTAATGGCGTGCCTTGCGTTCAAATTGAATTGAAAACCCTAACAATCACGCCGCGCCGCGCCATGCAACAAATCGTAGATTATAAGAATGATCTGGGAAATGGATATGGCAGAACTTTAATGTGCTTCATTCAATTATTCATCGTCAGCAACCGCAGCAATACTTACTATTTTGCCAATAATAATAAACGTCATTTTAGCTTTGACGCCGATGAAAAATTCTTGCCCATTTATCAATTTGCCGACGAAAAAAATAAGAAAATTACTCACTTAGATAGCTTTGCTGAAAAGTTTTTGGCCAAATGCACTTTGGGTCAAATGATTAGTCGCTACATGGTTTTGGTTGCCTTAGAACAAAAACTTTTGATGATGCGACCTTATCAAATTTATGCTGTTAAAGCGATTGTTGATTGCATTAATCAAGGCACCGGAAACGGCTATATTTGGCATACAACCGGCAGCGGAAAAACTCTGACATCATTTAAAGCTTCAACTTTGCTAAAAGATAATTCTGACATTGAAAAATGTCTGTTTGTTGTTGATCGCAAAGATTTAGACCGTCAAACCCGCGAAGAATTTAATCGCTTTCAAGAAGGTTGCGTTGAAGCAAATACCAACACCGAAATCTTAGTTCAGCGCCTGCTTTCTGATGATTATGCCGACAAGGTAATTGTTACCACAATTCAAAAACTTGGGCTGGCGCTAAATGAAAACAGCAAACGAAACAAAGCAAAACTAAAACACGGCAAAGAAACCTACACAAAGCGTCTCGAGCCTTTAAGCAATAAACGAATGGCAATCATTTTTGACGAATGTCATCGCTCGCAATTTGGCGATAATCACGAAGCAATTAAAGAATTTTTCCCTAATTCGCAGCTTTTTGGTTTTACGGGAACGCCAATTTTTCCCGAAAACTCAACCGTCAAAAGAGCTAAAGGAGATGAAGGTTATCTAATTACAACAGAAGATATTTTTCAAAAACAGCTCCACGCCTACACAATCACCAACGCAATTGAAGACCAAAATGTTTTAAAATTTCACATCGATTATTACGAAACCCAAGGCGCAAAAGCTCCTAAGGCGGGAGAACCTTTGGCGAAAAAAGCAATTATCGAAGCAATTCTTGAAAAGCATGATAGCGCAACCAATCAGCGCAAGTTTAACGCAATTTTGGCAACCGCTTCAATCAATGATGCAATTGAATATTTCCGACTTTTCAAAACCATTCAAGCCGAAAAATTTTCTGAAAACCCAGATTTTCAGCCGCTAAATATTGCCTGTGTTTTTTCTCCGCCAGCTTTTGAAAATAAAGATGCAAAACAGTTTCAAGAAGACTTGGCGCAAGAAAAAGAAGACAATAAAAATAACCCCAAAGAAAAAGAAGCCGCGCTAAAGACAATAATTCAAGACTATAACAAACTCTACAAAACCAATCACAGCATTGGCGAGTTCGACCTTTATTATCAAGATTTGCAAAAGCGCATTAAAGATCAGCAATATCCCAACCAAGACTTAAAACACTGCGAAAAAATCGATATCACCATCGTGGTTGATATGTTGCTCACGGGTTTTGATTCAAAATATCTCAACACTTTATATGTCGATAAAAACCTCAAACATCACGGCCTTATCCAAGCATTTTCGCGCACCAACCGCGTATTAAACGACACCAAACCTTGGGGAAATATTCTTGATTTTCGCGGTCAGCAAAATGCAGTTGATGAAGCAATCGGAATGTTTTCGGGCGTTGAAGGTGAAAAATCTGGCGAAATTTGGTTGGTAGAAAAAGCGCCAGTTGTAATTGAGAAGCTAAATTTGGCAGTCAAAAAACTTGATGATTTTATGAAATCTCAAGGCCTTGAAAACAAACCAGAAGAAGTGCCAAATCTCAAAGGCGACGCCGCGCGCGCCTCATTCATCAATCATTTCAAAGAAGTTCAGCGCCTAAAAACTGGGCTCGATCAATATACAGATTTAAGCCTTGAACAAAAACAAATCATCGAAGCAACAATTCCCAAAGAACAACTTCAAGGTTTCAAAGGCGTTTATATTGAACTGGCGCAACAATTTAGAAAAAAACAAGAAAGCAAAAACGCTGTTATAGAAGTTCCGCAGCTTGATTTTGAATTTGTGCTATTCGCTTCCGCAATAGTTGATTACGATTATATCATGCAGCTAATCGCTAAATATTCAGCGCAAAAGCCGAGCAAAAGAAGCATGAGCCGCGACCAGCTAATTGGCCTGATTTTATCGGATGCCAAATTTATGGATGAACGCCAAGAAATCACAGATTATATCCACACCCTAAAACAAGGCGAAGGCTTAAGCGAAAAAGAAATTCGCGACGGTTACGCCAAATTTAAAGCCGAAAATAACGCCAAAGAATTAGCCAAAATTTCTGAAAAACACGGGCTTAACGCGCAAAATCTGCAAGCTTTTGTCGATTCTATTCTTCGCCGCATGATCTTTGATGGCGAGCAATTAAGCGATTTATTAGCGCCATTAAATCTTGGCTGGAAAGCGCGCACGCAAAAAGAATTAGATTTAGTAAAAGACTTGTCGCCATTGCTTTACAAACTAAGTTCTGGTCACGAAATATCAGGTTTAAGAGCTTATGAAAAATAATTTAAATTGAGGATTTATGAAAAACGAAATGCTTAATAAGCCAGATTTTCAAAAAGTTTTACAAGAAATTCAGCAAGCAAAAATCTCGGTTTTTTCTTACGCCAACAAATCTCTTTTAAATCTCTATTGGAAAATTGGCGAACTAATAAGCCACAAAGTTAAAAATTCTGTTTGGGGAAAAAGTGTCGTGAGCGAATTGGCTAAATTTATAACTGAAAACGATCCAACCATAAAGGGTTTTAGCGATAAAAATTTATGGCGCATGAAGCAGTTTTATGAAACTTATCAAGATGATGAAAAACTCTCACCACTAGCGAGAGAATTGCCTTGGAGCCATAATTTGGCAATTTTTTCTCGTTGCAAAACTCAAGAAGAACGCTCTTTTTATTTGACTTTGACCTCAAAAGAAAAATACAGCTTCCGAGATTTAGAGCGGCAAATTGATTCTTCTTTGTATGAAAGAACCAAACTTTCATCACCAATTCTCTCAACAGCGCTGAGAGAATTGCATCCAGCCTTAGAAAATGTTTTTAAAAATAATTATGTGCTAGAGTTTTTAGGCTTGCCAGAAGATCATGATGAAAGCGATTTGCAAAAATCTCTGATTAAAAATATGAAATCTTTTATTTTAGAACTTGGCAAAGATTTTATTTTTGTGGGCGAAGAATTTCGCCTGCAAGTTGGCAACCAAGATTTTTTTATTGATTTGCTTTTTTTCCACCGAGGCTTGTCTGCCTTGGTGGCGTTTGAACTTAAAATTGGCAAATTTTTGCCCGAACATATGGGGCAACTTAATTTTTATCTCGAAGCGCTTGATCGCGATGTTAAAAAACCCCACGAAAACCCTTCAATTGGCATTTTGCTTTGTCGCGATAAAGATCACGAAGTGGTTGAATATGCAATGTCGCGCAACCTATCGCCAACCTTGATTGCCGATTATCAATTGCAACTTCCCGATAAAAAATTGCTCCAAGCCAAACTCCACGAAATTTTTTGTAATAATGGGGGTGAAAATGAAGCAAATTAAGCAAGGATTGGCGCCGAAATTGAGGTTTAGGGAGTTTGAGAAAAATGGGGATTGGGAGGAAACGTTTCTTGGAAATCACTGTGAAATTACCACGGGCAAACTTGATGCTAACGCCATGGTTGAGAGAGGTCAATATCGCTTCTATACCTGTGCCAAAGATTACTATCTTATTGATAAATATGCGTTTGATACAGATGCGCTCTTGGTCTCGGGCAATGGTGCAAATGTCGGATATATACATCACTACAAAGGAAAATTTAACGCATACCAACGGACTTACGTTCTAGATCGCTTCGAACAAGATATATTCTTCATTAAGTATTATCTTGAGAAAAACCTTCATAAGCGAATCTCTACTGAAAAAAAAGATGGCAACACGCCATACATTGTTATGTCGACACTGACAGATATGGTTGTCATGTTGCCGAAAGATAAAAAGGAACAACAAAAAATCGCTGATTGCTTGTCATCACTGGATGAATTGATTGAAGCAGAAGATCAAAAACTAGAAGCACTTCAACACCACAAAAAAGGGCTGATGCAAGAACTCTTCCCCGCAGAAGGTCAAACCATCCCAAAACGCCGCTTCCCCGAATTCCAATCCGCCCCCGAGTGGGAGAAGAAAACTTTAGGAGAAGTTGGCGAGATTGTGACTGGTAAAACGCCCAGCACCGCAGATGAGTCACTTTGGAATGGCGACATACAATTTGTTACTCCAACGGACATTAAAGAAGAAAAATATCAGTGGAAAACACAAAGAAGCATTGTTGGAAACGTTGGAACAAAAATTCTACCCAAGCACTCCACTATGTTTACTTGCATAGCTTCGATTGGAAAAATGTCTTTGTCCATTCGCCCATGTATTACCAATCAGCAAATAAATTCAATTATTCCTAACGGTAATTATAAAAATGAATTTGTTTATTATTCACTGTTAAACATAGCTCCATTAATTAAAGCAACTCAGTCAAACACAGCATTACCAATAATAAATAAAACCGACTTTTCAAAATTTACGCTCTTGACTCCAATAACGACTGTCGAACAACAAAAAATCGCTGATTGCTTGTCGTCGTTGGATGAATTGATTGAAGCCCAAATCAAAAAACTAGAATCCCTTCGCCTCCACAAAAAAGGGCTGATGCAGCAACTTTTTCCAAACCACAATCAAGAATAAATTACCAACCACAACAAACCTTAAACATGGATAAAAAATTACAGATTTTACACAGCAATTTAGATGCCTTCGCCAAAAAGTCGGATGACCAAGATTTTGAATTTTGGTTTGCTCGCGATTTGCAAAATCTTTTGGGTTATGAGCGTTGGGAAAATTTTCAAACTGCCGTTAAGCGCGCAATAGAATCTTGCGAAGCCTCTAAATATAAGGCTTTGGATCATTTTCGTGGCGTCACGAAAACGATCGAAGTGCCAAAAGGTGGCAAGCGTGAAATTGATGATTTTATGTTAACGCGATATGCATGCTATTTGATTGCTCAAAATGGCGATTCTCGCAAACCAGAAATTGCTTTTGCGCAAAGCTATTTTGCAACGCAAACCCGCAAACAAGAATTAATTGAAGAGCGCATGAAGTTAAGTGCGCGTCTTGATGCAAGAAATCGCTTAAAAGAATCAGAAAAAACTCTTTCTCAAAATATTTTCGAACGCGGCGTTGATGATGCTGGTTTTGGTCGTATTCGCTCTAAAGGAGATCAGGCTTTATTTGGCGGCAACACCACTCAAGATATGAAAGATAAATATGGAATTGTTAAAGACCGAGCTTTGGCAGATTTTTTACCAACCTTAACCATTGCCGCCAAAAACCTCGCCACCGAAATGACCAACCACAATGTTTATGAGACTGATTTAAAAGGTGAAAAGCCAATCACCGAAGAACATATACAAAACAACAAAACTGTGCGAAATATGTTAGCAGAAAGAGGCATTAAACCAGAAAATCTGCGCGCTGAAGAAGATATAAAAAAATTGGAGCGTCGGGTTAAATCAGAAGAAAAGAAGTTGCAAAAAAATAGTAAAGTTTTGCCGACAGAACAAAATTAAATTAAGAGAAAATTATGACCAACAACCAACAAAAAGAATTAGGTAAAATACTTTGGGCAATTGCCGACCAACTTCGCGGCGCAATGAATGCCGATGATTTTCGCGATTACATGCTTTCTTTTCTTTTCTTGCGCTATTTGTCGGATAATTACGAAGCGGCTGCCAAAAAGGAGTTGGGAAGTGAATATCCGCCAGAAAATGGCTTAGAAAATGGCGGCGAAACTCCGTTGCAAATTTGGTATAAAGAAAACGAAAAGGACAAAAAAGCCTTTGAAGATTTAATGCGCCGCCGCGTGCATTATGTTATTACGCCCGATCATCTTTGGGGAAATATTTCTGATATGGCGCGCAGGCAAAATGAGCAAATGTTAAACACCCTGCAAGAATCTTTTAAATTCATTGAAAATGAATCTTTTGAGAGCACTTTTTTAGGATTGTTTTCTGAGGTAAATCTTTCTTCTGAAAAACTTGGGAAAAATTATGTAGAGCGTAACAACAAGCTTTGCGCCATCATTACCAAAATTGCCGAAGGATTATCAAATTTCTCTACTGAAAAAGATGCTTTGGGCGATGCTTATGAATATTTAATTGGTCAATTTGCGGCAGGTTCGGGCAAAAAAGCTGGTGAGTTTTATACGCCACAACAAATTTCCACCATTCTTTCAGAAATCGTTACGCTTGATAGTCAAGATCCTAGCCTTGGAAAAAAGAAACATTTGGAAAGTGTTTTTGATTTTGCCTGCGGTTCGGGATCTTTGTTGCTTAATGTGCGCAATCAGCTTGGTAATAACGGCGTTGGAAAAATCTATGGCCAAGAAAAAAATATCACCACTTATAACCTTGCGCGCATGAATATGTTGTTGCACGGCGTGAAAGATTCTGAATTTGAAATTTTCCACGGCGACACATTAACCAACGATTGGGATAAATTGCGTGAAGCAAATCCAAGCAAAAAACCAAGTTTTGATGCGATTGTTGCAAATCCGCCATTTAGTTATCGCTGGGAAACAACTGACGCAATGGCCGATGATGTGCGTTTTAAAAGCTACGGCCTTGCCCCAAAATCGGCGGCAGATTTCGCCTTTTTATTACACGGCTTTAATTACCTAAAACTCGAAGGAACAATGGCAATTATTTTGCCACACGGCGTTTTATTTCGCGGCGGCGCCGAAGAACGCATTCGTAGAAAATTGTTGGAAGATGGCAATATTGATACCGTAATTGGCTTGCCCGCCAATCTTTTTTATTCAACCGGAATTCCTGTTTGTATTTTAGTTTTGAAGAAATGCAAAAAAACCGACGATGTTCTTTTTATCAATGCCAGCGAACATTTTGAGAAAGGCAAACGCCAAAATCATTTGTCGCCAGAAAACATAAAAAAGATTGTAAAAACTTATCAATTTAGAACCGAAGAAGAGCGTTATTCTAGGCGCGTTTCTATCGAAGAAATTGCGGCGAATGACTACAACCTCAACATTTCAAGATATATCAGCACCGCCAAAGCCGAGGAAGAAATTAATTTGTTGGAGATAAATAAAGAATTGGTCGCGCTTGAAGAAAAAATTAAATCAGCCACCAAAAAGCATAATGAATTTTTGCAAGAGCTCGGTTTGCCAATTCTTCAATAATTAGAAAAAGACTTCGTTTGTGGTTTCTTAAATCAATTTTAAGATATCGCCTTTTTCATTTTTTTAATTACCGATCCAAGCCCTTCAAATATGGCTTCGCCGATGATAAAATGACCAATATTTAGCTCGATAATTTGCGGAATTTGGGCGATTATTTTGGCGGTTTCGTAGTTTAATCCGTGTCCGGCGTGGCATTCTAAATCAAGTTCTTCGCAAAGCGCGGCGCAGGTTTTTATTTTTTCAAATTCAGTTTCGCGTTTCTTTTTTAAAGCGTGGCAAAATTCGCCAGTGTGAAGTTCGACAATATCAGCGCCAATTTTTTTAGACGTGCGAATTTGCGCTTCATTAGCATCAACAAAAAGCGACACGCGAATTTTTTTGGCGCGAATTTTTTTAATCATGGCGGCTAAAATTTTTTCATTTTTTATCACATCAAGTCCGCCTTCGGTTGTAACTTCTTGTCTTTTTTCGGGCACAATACAAACCGCGTTGGGTTTGGTTTTAAGGGCAATTTCCAACATTTCTTCGGTGGCGGCCATTTCTAAATTTATCGGCAAATTTATTTCTTTTTTTAAGCGTTTTAAATCTTCATCGCGAATGTGGCGACGATCTTCGCGCAAATGAATTGTAATTCCATGCGCTCCATTTTTTTGCGCTAAAATTGCCGCATCAACCGGATCAGGATGAGTTCCGCCGCGTGCGTTTCTGATGGTGGCAACGTGATCAATATTTACGCCCAGCCTAATTAATCTTTTTTTCATAAATTACTAAAAAAGTTAAATAACAAATACAACTCAAGATCATCGCAAATGGAAAGCCATTGGCGCCAAAAAGATTAAATAAAATTCCGCCAAATAAGCTGCCAAAAAAAGATCCAGCAGATCCAATTAATTGAAAAGTAGAATTAGCGGCAACTAATCTGGCTTTGGAATAATCGTCGTTACAAATTTTAAAAACCGAAACAAAAATGCAGGCAATAAAAATGCCAAAGATGAAATAAATTAATATTAAAAGCAGATAAGGTTGATGAAAAAATAATATAGTTAAAAAGCAGCATAAACAGCCGATGAAACCCAATTTTATGGTTTGATAAGGATTCCATTTTTTAAGAGCAAAACCCACTAAAACATCAAAAAATCCACTCGCCATATAAGCGCTAATTAAAAGGCCAGCGGTTTCACTTGGTAAACCAATATTGACACCAAAAACTACGGTGAAAGTTAGTAAAAGATAAGTTTGAAAATCGAGAAAAAAGCGCGCTAAAAAAGCGCGTGGATTATGTTGAAAAAATTCACGAAGGTTAATGGGTTCAGATTGCAATTTGGGTTGCGGACTTTTTTTCAAAGGCATTAAGCAGTAAAAAGATGCGATTGCTAAAAGTGCAGAAATCGCAAATGAAAGATAATGCGCCGCGCCGGTAATGCTGACAATTACTGGCCCCAGCGCAACTCCAGCGGAAATTATCATGCTGAAAATTCCGGTGGCGACACCACGTTGATTATTTTGAACTAAAATGTTCATCCAAGATTGGCGCGTGATTACATACATAAACCACAAAGATCCCATCATAAAAGCAAGGGCGGCCCACAAGTAAAAATTTTGGTAAAAATAAATTAGAGAAATAATTGCTGCGTAACCAAATGAACTAAATTTTAACACCCGCATCATGGTGAAATATGAAACCAAGCGGCTTAAAAAAAATGACATTAAAACGCCGCCAAAAGTGTCAATTGTAAATGCAATACCAATGCGCCCCGCATCAACGCCGTGCAAGGTTAAAATCGTAGGAAAAGTAACCAAATTAATTCCCATCGCCATTGCAAAAAGCAAGATGCTTAAAAAGAGAAAATTAAGCTCGCGGGGAAAAGTTAGTTGTTGAAAAACTTGTTGCACTTTTGGCGGGAAGTTTTGGTTAAATTGAAGAGATTTTGGTTTTAATTAGTAAGAATCAAATATCCTATAAAAATTTATTTTGACTTATTTTAGGTAATTATACCTTGATTCACAAAAAAACTCGATGTCACCCTGAGTTTGTCGAAGGGTGATTCTAAGATCGAAGCCTTAAATCACCCTTCGACAAGCTCAGGGTGACATCTATCGGGGTGACATCTATTGTGTCTTAAGGGATAATCACCAAAACATTTCTTAATTTGCTTTGTTGAAATCATTCGCGTCGGCTTTACTTTAACCAAAATCGATTTCACTTCTTCTATTCCCAAAAAAAATGTCAGAAAAATCTAAAACACCTTTACTCGATAAAGTTAAAATCCCTACCGATTTAAAGCGTTATTCGCTGCCTGAAATCAAGCAAATTTCTGATGAGTTGCGCATTGCTACAATCGATTCGGTTTCTCAAACTGGCGGGCATTTGGGCGCGGGTTTGGGAGTTGTTGAGATTACTACGGCGTTGCATTATGTTTTTGACACGCCGCACGACAAAATTATTTGGGATGTTGGTCATCAAGCCTATCCGCATAAAATTTTAACTAATCGGCGCGAGCGCATGAACACAATTCGCCAACCCGGCGGACTTGCTGGTTTTACGCGTCGCGCTGAAAGTGAATATGATGTTTTTGGAGCGGGACATAGTTCGACTTCTATTTCAGCAGCACTTGGAATTTCGGTTGCCAAGAAATTCAAAAAAGAAAAATCGCATGTAATTGCGGTAATAGGCGACGGCGCAATGTCGGCGGGAATGGCTTATGAAGCCATGAATAACGCTGGTGCTTTGGAAGATGAATTTTTTAAAGACAATCGCCTGATTGTAATTTTAAACGACAATGACATGTCAATTGCGCCTCCAACCGGGGCGATGTCGCATTATTTTTCTCGTCTCGCCGCTTCCAAATCCTATTTAAAAATTCGCGGTTTAAGCAAAAAAATTTCGCATAAATTGCCTAAATCAATTTCACGTTTTCCGCGCAAATTCGAAAAAGCCGCCAAAGAATGGTGGATGGGCGGCAATATTTTTGAAGAAATGGGTTTTTATTATATCGGCCCAATTGACGGGCATGATTTGGATGTTTTGGTGCCGATTTTAAAAAATATTCAAGCCGATCATTCGACTGATCCAATTTTAATTCACTGCGTCACCGAAAAAGGTCGCGGCTATGTTGAAACCATGAAGTCGGATGATAAATTGCACGCGGTGGCGAAATTTAATCCTGAAACCGGCGAACAAGAAAAAGCGGTTTCGGTTTTCCCAAGTTACTCAAAAATTTTCGGAAACAGACTTTCTGAACTGGCAAAAAAAGATGACAAAATTTTAGCAATAACCGCCGCAATGCAAGGCGGAACTGGTTTGGATGGTTTTGCCAAATCTCACCCAAATAGAATTTTTGATGTTGGAATTGCCGAACAACATGCAATTACATTTGCTGCTGGTTTGGCTTGCGAAGGTCTGAAACCTTACGCCGCAATTTATTCAACTTTTCTACAACGAGCTTACGACCAAGTGGTTCATGATGTTGCGGTGCAAAAACTTCCGGTGCGTTTTGCAATTGATCGCGCTGGTTTTGTTGGCGCTGATGGTCCAACTCATGCCGGTTCGTTTGATGTGTCATATTTAATTAATCTGCCAAATTTCGTTTTGATGGCGGCGTCCAGCGGTCAGGAATTGGTAAAAATGGTTAATACCGCAAATTCAATTAATGATCGCCCTAGCGCTTTTAGATATCCAAGGGGCGAAGCGAATGAAGCGATAAATTTTAATGATGATGAAATTTTAGAAATTGGCAAAGCGCGCATAATTCAAGAAGGGGCGCAGGTTGCGATAATTTCTTACGGCACAATTTTGGAAAATGTTTTAGCGGCGGTAAAAATTCTTGAAACCGATGAAACTATAAAAATAACTATAATTGACGCGCGTTTTGCCAAACCTTTTGATGAAGAATTATTTATCCAAATTGCCAAAACTCACGAAGTTGTGATCACAATCGAAGAAGGCGCGATTGGCGGTTTTGGTTCAGCGGTGGCGCAATTTTTCTTAAATTCGGGTTTTATGGATCAACCTAAATTTAAGTTCCGCTCACTTTTTATGGCGGATGAATTTATTGAACAAAATAAAATTACAACAATGCGCGATGAAGCGGGAATTGGCGTTAGGAATATTGTTGAATTGGTGAAAAAATTATTAAGGCCGTCTAAGTAAGTTGAAGTTGCATTCAAAACATGAGAAATAGCTGCAAAATTTTTCTTCAAAATTCCATGAAAAACCGCCCGCTCGCAGATCTTTTGCGCCCTGAAAATTTAGAAGATGTAATTGGTCAAGATCATCTTTTTGGTGAATCTGGCGCTTTAAGTATGATAATAAAATCAAAAAATGTTCCCTCGATGATTCTTTGGGGGGCGCCGGGAGTTGGAAAAACCACGATTGCCAAAGCTTTAGCCAAAATTTCTCAAGCTGATTTTATTGCAATTTCCGCCATAAATTCTGGCGCGGCCGATATCAGAAAAGTTATTGAACAAGCCAAAGCGCGGCAAATTCGCAGCGATGATTTTGAAAATTTGTTGGATGTTGTTGAACATAAATCGAACAAAACCATTTTGATGATTGATGAAATTCACCATTTTAATAAAACGCAGCAGGATCTTTTTTTGCCATTCATTGAAGATGGTACGATAATTTTGATTGGCACCACAACTGAAAATCCTTCTTTCCAGCTTAATTCGGCGCTACTTTCGCGCTGTAAAGTTGTAACCTTAAAAATTCTTGATGAAGCGGCGCTGGAAAAAATTATTGAGCGCGCCGAAAAAATTGTAAAAAAGAAATTGCCAATTTCCAAAGATGCGCGCCGCACCTTGGTAAATCTGGCTTGCGGCGATGCGCGTTATTTGCTTAATGCTTGCGAAGAATTATTTTTACTCGATTTAAAAAAAGAAATTTCTACCAATCAACTGTTAGATATAATTTCCAAACGCGCCGCCCATTTTGATAAAAAAGGCGATTTTCATTATAATTTAATCAGCGCTTTTCATAAAAGTTTGCGCGGTTCTGATGTTGATGCCGCGCTTTATTATTTGGCGCGTATGATTGAGGCTAAACAAGATCCTTATTATATTTTGCGCCGTCTCGCGCGCTTTGCGACAGAAGATGTTGGAATGGCTGATCCCAACGCGCTTTTGCAAGTTATGGCGGCAAAAGAAAATTATGATTTTTTGGGTCATCCAGAAGGTGATTATGCTTTAAGTCACGCCACGATTTATTTGGCAACCGCGCCAAAATCCAATGCCAGTTATGTGGCACATAAAGCTGCAATTGAAATCGCCGCCCAAACTACAAAATTAATGCCACCAAAAAATATTTTAAACGCGCCAACTAAAATGATGAAAGAGCAGGGTTTTGGGCAAGGTTATATTTACGATCACGACACGCCAAACTGCTTTTCAGGACAAGAATTTTTTCCACCGGAATTGCTGAAAAAAGAGCGCCCGAAATTCTACGAACCAAATGAACGCGGCTTTGAAAGAGATGTGAAAAAGCGAATGGAATATTGGGAAAATTTGCGCAATAAAATTCGCGGAGAAGATTGATTTATGACACTATCTTTTTTGACTTAGCGCCTCTTATTTTTGTTCTTATAAAATCAATTATAGCAATTACCTAATAATTAATTTTTAAAATTTTCGCGCATCAATTTAAAAGTAATGCTGTCGTGAAGCGCGCGAAATGAAGCGTCGACGATATTTTCTGAAACACCAATTGTTGTCCATTTATTTTTACCATCTGTTGATTCAATTTGCACTCGCGTGATTGCTTGCGTGCCGTCGGATGGAGTTAAAATTCTAACTTTATAATCAGTTAATCGCACATTTTTTAAACTTGGATATTTGCGCGAAAGACTTTTGCGCAGCGCCTTATCCAAAGCATTCACCGGTCCATTTCCTTCGGCAACTGCCATTGTAGTTTTATTGCCGATTTTAATTTTTATAGTTGCCTCGGCGATGGTTGCAATTCTGCCTTTGGCATCGAATTTTCTTTCATCCAAAACACGAAATCCAACCAAATCAAAAAAGTTTGGAACAACGGAAAGTGATTTTTTGGCCAGAATTTCAAAGCTGGCATCAGCCGCATCATAAGCGTAACCTTTGGCTTCCAACTCTTTTACTTTATTCACTAAATCTGCAACTTGACTAACTTTTACTTCATCGCGCATATCAATGCCGATTTCTTTCAAACGCGCTATAATGTTGGAGCGGCCGGCTTGGTCTGAAATCATGATTTGGCGCTGATTGCCGACTTTTTCAGGTTCAATATGTTCATAAGAAGTTGGGTTTTTGGCAACTGCCGAAACATGCAATCCGCCTTTATGAGCAAAGGCATATTTGCCAACATAAGGCGCAAATTTGTCGCGTTCTTTATTCAATAAATCATCAAGAAAATTGGCGGTGTGAACCAGATTTTTTAAATGCTTTTCATCAATTCCAACATCAAAACCCATTTTCAAAAAAAGAGTTGGAATGATGCTAGTTAAATTAGCATTGCCGCAACGTTCACCCAAACCATTGATTGTTCCTTGAACTTGGCGAACTCCCGATTCAACAGCAGCAAGCGAATTAGCAACGGCATTTCCAGTGTCATTGTGACAATGAATTCCTAAGTTTTCGCCCGGAATATGTTTAGTAACTTCTTTGACAATTTTAGAAATTTCGCTGGGCAAAGTTCCGCCATTAGTGTCACAAAGTACAACCCAACGCGCACCGGCTTCATAAGCTGTTTTAGCGGCTTTGAGGGCGAATTTTGGATTGGCTTTATAGCCATCAAAAAAATGCTCGCAGTCAAACATCGCTTCCTTTTTTTTCTTCACGATATGTTTGATTGAATCAGAAATCATTTCCAAATTTTCACTTTCAGAAATATGCAGCGCATGTTCCAAATGGAAATCCCAAGTTTTACCAACAATACAAACTGATTTTACATCAGCGTTAATTAAGGCATTTAAACCATTGTCATTAGCGGCTGAAACACCATTGCGGCGAGTCATTCCGAAAGCAGAAAAACGGGATTTTTTTAATTTCGGTAGAATGGCAAAAAATTCATCATCAGTTGGATTTGCGCCCGGCCAACCACCTTCAATATAATCAATTCCTAAGGCATCTAAAGCGCCAGCAATTTCAATTTTATCCTGAATGGTAAAATTCACCGTGCTAGTCTGCGCGCCATCGCGCAAGGTTGAATCGTATAAATAAACTCGTGGTTTTTTTGTCATTTTGTTATTTGTTTAAACCAAAAATATCGCCATTCCTAATATTGCAAACAAAGCTGAAGCGCTCCAAAAGGCTCTTACAACTTTTTGTTCTGACCAACCTAATTTTTCAAAATGATGATGTAGTGGCGCCATTAAAAAAATTCTTTTTTTGCGAAGTTTGTAGGATCCAACTTGTAAAATTACCGAAACTGCTTCGGCAACAAACAAAATTGAAATCACAAAAAATACAAATTCCTGCTTAATAATAATCGCGATAACACCAAGAGCAGAGCCAATCGCCAGACTTCCAACATCGCCCATGAAAACTTTTGCTGGCTTTAAATTGAAAGTTAAAAAGGCTAAAATCGCGCCAATCAAAGTTATGCAAAAATAAACTAATTCTTGTGAGTTTGCGATGTTGGGAACGAAAAATTTTTGATTAGTAGGATCGGGATTAGTGCCAATTAAAATCAAGACGCCCAAACAAACAGCATTAATAATTGCCGGAACTGAAACCAATCCATCAAGCCCGTCTGTAAGGTTGACGGCGTTAGAAGTGCCGACAATCACGAAAGTTACAAATAAAATATAAAGAACGATTCCCAAGGAAATCCAATGTCCCGAGCCGATTGGCAGATAAACACGATTTTTAACATGAATAGCGTCAACGCTTCCGAGCCACACAAAAGCAGCGCCGATAATCATGAATTGAATTACCAATTTTATACTGCCGCGAAATCCGTTGGGATTTTTATAAATCACTTTCATCAAGTCGTCTGTAACGCCGATAAGGGCGAAAGCGACGAAAACAAAACATACAATCCAGATGTAGGAATTGCTTAAATCAAGAAAAAGGAAAGTTGAAATTAGCGTAGCCAACACAATGAAAATTCCGCCCATTGTAGGAGTTTTCTTTTTTGTATGTACGTGACTTTCTGGCCCATCCGAGCGAATTGGTTGATAAACGCCTTTAGCGTTGATGAAGGAAATATATTTTTTAGTGCTAAAGAATCCGATAAGATATGACGAAGCCAGACAAATGAAGGCTTTAACCCAGATATTTTGCAGAAGAACTAAACTAGTGAACACTGTTTTTATTGGTTAATTTTTCAATTATTTTTTCCATTTTTGTTCCACGAGAACCTTTGACGTAAAGAATATCACCATCTTGCACAAGATTTTGAATTTCAAGACTTGCGGAAATTGAGTCAGAAAAAACTTGATAAGGATTGGATAAATTTTTTGTCATTTCAGCCATTCTTTGTCCAACTGCAACAACAAAATCAATTTTTAATTCATTTAAATATTTCGCGATCTCATTGTGCAATTCAACTGATTTTTCCCCAAGTTCCAACATATCTCCAATTGCGGCGATCACGCGTTTTTTGCCTAAAGCATTTTTGAGTTCGGTGGCATATTCAAATCCAGCGCGCATTGAAAGCACGCTGGCATTGTAACTATCATCAATAATTGTGATGGTTTTTTTATCGAAAAAAACGTCAAAAGCTTTGCCGCGACCGGCAATATTTTCTATTTTTGAAAGTTCAGCAAGGCCAAGATTCAAATCTTTTGTCAGTAAATCAAGCGCTGCGGCAATGATTAATGAATTAAAAATCATGTTTTTGCTGCTGGCAGAAATTTTGTAGGAAATTTTAGTTTTATTTTTAGTGGTGATAGAAATTTCAGAATTATTTATATCAATGATTTCAGAGGTTTGCAGACAATATTTGCTTTCAAGGTCGCGACCAAAACTGAAAATATTTTCTGTTTTTAATCCCGCGATTTCAGCCTGTTTTTTGATAAATTTAAAATGCAGGTTGTCGTGATTAATTAACGCAATTCCATCTTCATTTAATCCGGCAAAAATTTCTGATTTTGCCAGCGCGATTTCCTCTTCATTTTTGAAAAATTCTATATGCACCGACCCAACATTGGTAATAATTGCGAGGTGAGGGCGCGCCAATTTTGAAAGAGGTTTAATTTCGTTTAAATGATTCATACCCATTTCAAAAATTCCGAAATCGCAATCTTTTGAAAAATTACAAAGTGAAAGCGGCAAACCAATATGGTT
>Ga0214921_10001452_pt1 | contig 40427 bp, 71 predicted proteins | sample LL1505_MetaG_FD_177992 | JGI IMG/M metagenome (GOLD analysis project Ga0214921, IMG submission 177992) | Freshwater microbial communities from Lake Lanier, Atlanta, Georgia, United States - LL-1505 | ecosystem: Environmental > Aquatic > Freshwater > Lake | place: USA: Georgia | collected...
AGCACCTTCAAGCGGATCTACAGTTGTAGTTAATCAATCATTCTATCAAGCACAGGGTGAAAATACAGATGCATTTATGCGTAAGGTTACACAAGCAACTATTGCCGCAGTAGGAAAAGATGCTAAAATTAATAAATCACAAATAGGAGAGAGTAGAACAATATAATGGCAATTACATTACCCGTAGGCTCAGTATTATATATTGACACATCAACAAATGACACTCCTGTCTGGACTAAATTAAGTGAGCATAATAGAGATGCCGTCAGCATTGATAACAATAGAATTGAAAAGCAACAAAGAATGGCTAATGGAACATTACGTAAAATTTTTACTGCTGATAAAAAAACTATCAGCACATCTTGGAGAATGCTTCCTTCATATACTACAATGACTGTAGACGGAGGATATGGCGCAGTTGATCTTAAAACCTTTTATCTTAATAAAGGAACAGGTTCATTTAAAGTTAAAATATCATATAATGCTTCTGCTGGGAGAGATGAAATACTAACAGTTGTATTTACACAATGTAGTCATACTCTAGTAAAAAGAAATGTTAAAGAAAAAGCATCAGACACACCACAAGAATTTTGGGATATGAGCATCGGCCTGGAAGAGGTATAATGTTAAGTAATACAATAGCATTAGACGCTATCAATAAGTCTGTATCATATACTTCAATTCCAGGTTGCTGGCTTGAATACAATATGAATGAGATTATTGATGGAACAACAATTGTTGCTTCAACAGATGTAACAACATCCTCTGGCGATGCTCTTCCTTTTCAAAAGTTATTTCCAGTAAAAAGTATTATAGATCCACGTAGACCAAAAACGGCAGGAATTAAATACTTTATTATGAATAGCAGTGTTAATCAATATCCAACAATATATACAGCATCTAATGATATGACATACAGACTTTACTACCCTGGAGAAAAAACACAATATAAGTATTGGGTCAGCAAGAGAGCGTCTGGGACAAGTCTTGCTGGTTGCCTTTTAACCGTAGGATATCCTGCTGCAAAGACAGCTGCTACAAATAAAATTACTATTAAGTTTGAAACATCTCATTGTAAGCCAACAGCATGGACGGTAAAATTAACTAACCTTTCAGGGACAGAAACAACAATTGCAACAAATACTACTGTGCCAGATTCAGGAATAGTAGATTTATACTATAACGGATCTTCTTGGTCTGCCACTCAATTTACAACTCCTTCATCCCCAGTAGGAGTGCAAACAGTTAAAGTAGAAGTTACTTCAGTAAGCGTGGCAAATGAGTACCTTGGAGTAATTGAGATTGCGGCAAAATATGTTAAAGATGTTACTGAAAGACTAGTTGGATATGACGTGAGAAAGCAATCATCAAATTCATCAGACGGAGTCACACCAGTTGGAATGGTTACAGCAAACTCTTTAAGCCTTGATTTAAATTGCTATGACGGGTCTGGATTAATATATGATAAAACATTTGCATTTAATAAAGATAAAATTAACCTTTATAAAAATATTACAATAAGCCCATTTATTAAAATTAATGGATCAGATGCAATACCTTATGGGATTTTTTACTCAACTGAAGAATTTTCTCTTTCAGAATTTGGTGATGTTAGCATAACTGCATTAGATGGGGCGGGTTATCTTCAAAAGATAATGGCGCCAGATATTTTAATGAGAGACTATTCTTCTCAAGCAATTATTAGAAGATTGCTAGATAGTGTAGGTTTTACTAATTATAAATTTAATGCGGGCACAACTGATAGCTCAACAATTACACCTAAATTTTATTATACAGATAGCACAAAAACAATGTGGCAGCATATACAAGATCTTTGTAATGATACTCAAATGATTGCAGTTTTTGATGAAAGCGATATATTACAATTCTATACAAGAGAATATATATTTGCTAATGGTACCGCAGACTTTAAATTTAGATATGCAAAAATTGGAGATAATCAACCAAATATTATTTCTTTAACAAAAACAACAGTTCCTTCAGCAAAAGCAATTAAAGTTAGATACACACCACAGCTTACATCACAATATTCATTTTCAGCAGATCCAGTATACGAATCTGGAATCATACAGCTAGGTGCAGCAGCTTTAACAAAAACATTGGACTCATCGGTGGGCGCTGGAGGATCTATATATACAGAGCCAGTATCCGTTTATGATTCAGCCGTAGATCACGTATTTTATCAAAAAGCTGGGTACCTATTAATAAATAAAGAAATTATAGAATACGATGCAATTAAATATACATATCAAGTTTATAATACAACAACAATTGCAGAACAATGGATTACTTCTGATGTTGATATTGCAAAGTATCAGGGACAATCAGTAGCTGGAACATTTACTCCAACTGGAGAATATAGGATTAAAACTAGAAATGCTTTTAGTTTGTTAACAGCACCAGCAACACATGAAGTAAATATTGCTGCAATTAAAAACAGATGGACTACATATGTTTATGATCAGGTTGCAAAAACTTCTACTCTTGATAATTCTTTAATATCTTTAGATTCTTCCAGCTCTGAAGGATTAAGCGTTCCAAGATCTATGTTAACTGTGAACTCACGACCTGGTGCCGAGTTGGCCTATGGCCCAATTAAATATACAATATCTAGCACTAACGCAAAAGTTATTGCTACAGGATATGATAATTTTGTTGTAGCAACAAGCATGTATTTTCCAATAGCTAAAAATTCAGATGGATCCTCAACTGGAAATCAAATTTGTTCTGGAGGGATTGCAGTATGTTTAAATAGTAATAGTACCTCGGGATATATTGTTAGTGTTGAGCCGCCTCAAAGTGCAGTTAAAAGAAATTTAAAAGAGCGTTGTGTTAAAATTCTTAAAATTACCAATGGAGTTTTAACTACTATTCAAGATGATCAAACAGATGCAAATCAATTTCAAAATATTCAAGGTGGACAACTATATAATATTCAGCTTAAGGTAAATAAAACAACATCAGGATCAGAAACATTTTTAACATTTAAATTAATGATTGATAATACTGAAATTGTAGCTATTGATAAATCTCCTTTAGATATAACAAATCGGGTGGGACTTATTGCTGGAATAGGAACAATCAGATATGATTATTTATATACAGCTCCAATTACTTCACAACAGTTTGTTACAAAAGAAGTTTATAATCCATTAAAATCCTACCTAGGACAAAACTCATTTCTTGTTAAAAAGTTTTCAAATTTTGTATTGGCAACATCTTCTCAAACAGAAGACATTGGATACATGGAAGAATTTGGGCCAGTTGCAAGAGAAATATTAAAAATATCTTCACGCATAACATCTGGAGATAATGCGCCAGCAATTCCACGATACCCTGTAATTACAATGAATCCTTTTGCAACAATCATAGGTTCAAATATAGATTCATTTTCAATGGAAGCTTATATACTAAATAACTCAGGTACATATACAATGCTAAGTGATGGAGAAACAAAATTCTTTAAAGTTATTGGAGATAGTATTGTCAAGTCTGATTCATTTGAATATCTTGATCCTACCCTTACAGCAATAGATAAAGAAGAGCAATTTGCATTTGATTCTAATTGGATTCAAAAAGAAACAGAAGCAATACAACTATCAAACTTTATGAAAACCCAATGGTCTAAACAACAAGATATTTTAAATTTAGAAATATTCCCAAACCCCTTACTACAAATTGGAGATACAGTAGAGGTCTCATATCCTAATTCTAATTTATATTCTTCAGAAGATACTTTAATTCCCGCAGGATATTCTGCTGCAAAATATGTAGTTTTAGATATAAACCACAACTGGTCGGATGGCCCTTCAACCACAATACTATGCAGGTCGATTTATGTTAGCTAAAATGGTAGAATGTTAATATGGCAACCAATAACCCTAAATTAAAATTATTTGAGGATGACCCTCTTGTTAAGGTCCTTAAAAAAGAACATTATGACATTGTAGATCCATTCACGTACAATATAATTGATAATGGGGCGGGATCAGATCCAACATTTGAAGCTACATTTTCTGCAGTAGTAGGAGATGACAATCCAGATGATGAAAATACAGATCCAATTACAAACATAGAAAAATTAGATGCTCCAAATCTTGAAGATATAACTTTAATAAAATCAGAAATATATTATGATCAAAAAAAGGTTCCACACATTAGATTTATTTTTAATGTTAAAAACCATGTTGGCGATGAAGTAATAGGTGCATATGGAAAAGGAGGATAGCATGAATATAAAAGGCGAATACGTATTCTATGAAAATGGTAAAGAGATTGGACGTACCTCAAATCTTCTTACAAAATATGGAAAAAGATTTTTAACCTCTTATTTGGCAGGAGCTGTCCCATTTAACAATAAAGATATAGCAATAGGAATTGGAAATACTGCAGCATCTGCAAATAATACTCAACTAGAATTTGAATTTTATAGATCTGCAGTAAACTTAGGAAGTATTGATATTCAAACAAATGCTGGAACTGGTGTCTCTACGTATGCTGTTGTTTATAAGACAACAATTCCCGCAGACATAGTAGGAACTATTTATGAAATAGGATTGTTTCCAACAGATACTCAAGGTAATTCAGATTATAGTAGTAAATTTATATCAACTTTTGAAAATAATTTAAATTGGCTTGATGACTCTGGGATTTCTGCCACCACCGTTACAACCCCTACGCCAAGAATAGGTAATACCTGGTTTAGCATTTCAGCAACAACTAGTTCTTCAACTAAGTATAGTTTATCAACACCATTTGACCTAACTGGATACAGCCAAAATGATAGCCTTACATTGGCATTTAAACAACAAGATACAAATTTAGATTATGTTTTTGTTAGATTTTATAGCTCATCAACAGATTATTATGAAATGCGGTTTACAGGAGATTCATCATTATTAAATAAAGTAACCACATCATTACTAAGTAATTTATATAGTTCAGGATTTACAAGTGGATCACCAGTATCATCATCAATTATTAAAATATCTATTGGAGCAAAAGCAAAATCTTCAGGAGCAACTACAGTTCTTCTAGATGGTCTTAGAATAAATGATGAAGATACATTTAACACATACTCATCTATAATTAGTAGATCAGTTCTATCTAGCCCAATTGCTAAATCTTATGGTAGAGAAATTGATGTAGAGTACAGAATAGGACTTTCATTCTCATGAGAGACTACGGATTAGATGGTGGAGACTCTTCTGTATCAACACCAGATTTACAAAAAAATGTTTCTGCTGCTGCAACATCATCTTCAATTACATCTAAAGATTCATATTCAATAACAATTGAAAATTTGCCAGTTAAGCTGACTGGAAAATATAATTTTGTATTTCAATATTATTATCAAAATCCAGATAAAACTCAATCAACACCTATTCTAGGACCAACATCTGCAACATATTCTATTCCAGTAACTATAGAAGATTTGTCTACAGCTCCAACAAATGTAGTGGCAACTGGAGGATTTTACTCATATCAATTAAAATGGGATCCCCCAACATTTGTTAGCTACGGAGATACAATTGTTTATGAAAGTAATAGCAATTCATTTAATTCATCTTCAAAAGTTGTTTATGTTGGCACAGCAAATCAATGTACAATTTTAACATCTGATTTACTTTCTAAGTATGTATATGTTGTTCATAGAGACATGTTTCTTGATGCTAATAAAAAAGGTACAGTTGTAGGACCCATCACAATTCAAGATCCAATTACTGTAGATACTACTGGACCAGCAGCACCATCTACAGGATCAGTAACAGCAGGAGTAGATAACTCTACAGGTGCTACAATTGGTTTTAATGCGTATGTAGATGTATCCTGGAATGCAGTTTCAGATACAACTTTACGTGGATATAGAATTAGATTTAGAGAAAATAATACTAGTAATTCGTATTCCTATGTGGACTCTCCAGGAACTGGAACATCTTTTAGGCTTAATGGTTTAGCTATAGGAACAGTTTATGAATTTGCAATTGCATCATATGATGAATTTAATAATATAAGTTCCTCATATTTTTCAATAGGAACAGCACAAGCAACAGGCACTCCATTTATTGGAAAGAATGTAACAACTGTTGGATATTTTGGTGCTTCCGCAACTGGAGATACTGGAACATTTAAGTTTGGATATGGTGTTCAGGATAGCGGGGGGGCAAAAAGAGGTCTTGTATTTAATGCAAATAATTATTGGTATATAGACTCAGCACAATCTGCATTACTAAAAGTTGGTGGCGCAACAAGTAACTATATAAAATGGGACGGTTCAGAACTTAAAATTAATGGAAATTTGGGCGTAGATGGTAATACAAAAATTGGTGGTAATATAGAACTATCTACATCAAATGCTTCCATATATAATGGAACAATTAATACAGCAGGCAATTTAACTGGTGATGGATTTGCATTAAATTCTACAGGACTTAAAGTTGCTAGTGGTACTAAATCTGTAACTATTGATGCCGCTAATGGACAAATTACTGCAAATGCTGGATCAATTGGAGGGTGGACTCTTGGCGATAACTTGCTTAGTAAAAATGATGCAAGATTAAGCAGCACTGGATATATTGAATTAGGCGGAGCAGATACAGATAATATTGTTAGGCTAGATGCTGGTGATACAACCTATAGAATGTGGATTGGAAGAAATTCATCTGCAACTGCACCATTTAAAGTAAGTAAAACTGGAGTTCTTACTGCCTCGGGTGCAACAATTAATGGAACAATAAATGCTGCAGGAGGAGATTTTACTGGATATGTAACGGGTGGCACAGCAAAATTTGGTAAAAATGTAAATAGTACAAACAGTGGTATATACATGAATTCAAATAACTACTGGTATGATGATGGAAAATTTAGCGTTGGAAGCAGTTCTAAAAATTTAATATGGGATGGAACAGCTTTATCTGTTACAGGAACAATTACTTCTTCTTCAACTGTTTATGCAACAAATATTGAAATAGGAGCAGATACAGATAGCTATTATTTTAAAACAAATCAAATAAGAACTGGAACAACTCGTGCGGCTTTAGGAATTAATAATATAAATATGATAAGTGCAAGCTCTGCTGGAATGCTTTCAAATTGGTATCCTTATAATAATGATGATGTTTCATTGGGAATCATAAGCCCTTATGTTCAAAGATTTAAAAATGTATATTTAGTTAATAATCCAAATGTTTCTTCGGATATTAGGCTTAAAAAAGAAATATCTACAACTAATTTAGGATTAGATTTTATTAATTCTTTAAATCCTGTTCAATATAAATTAAAAGCAAGATCAAGAAAAAATAAAATTGATGAAAATGGCAATGTTATTTTTTATCCTGGAACAGATAAAGCTATTCCAGAATTAAATGAAGATGATCCAGGAAATAGATATCATTATGGATTTATTGCACAAGAAGTAAAAGAATCTTTAGATTTAAATGGTATTGGAGAACAAGCAGGTATTTGGGCAATTGATAATCTAGAGGATCCAGATTCAACGCAGGCATTAGTTTATTCTGAATTTATATCTCCCATAGTAAAAGCAATACAAGAATTGTCAAGTAGGCTTGACGCCCTAGAAGCATAATGGTATACTGTAAATATATCAAGGAGAAGACATGGAAAAAGTAGAACTAGTAATAACTGCGCTGCAACAGCGCATTGGCGAAATTGTTTCAAATTATGAGACACAAATTGCAGTTCTTCGTGCAGAACTTACGCAACTTAATGAAGCAAGCAACCAAATTAAAAAAGATTTAAATAAGGAGTAAAAAATGGCATTTAACAATCTAACATCAATTTCAATTGGAGACGGAGATCCAGTAACCGCTGACGTATTACGTAAGATTGTTGAAAATATTAATATTATTGCAAAGGGTGAAACAGTTACTCCTGTACAAATTGAGAGCAAAACTGTTCCTGGCGGAGCAGTAATAGCTTCTAAAGGATTAAATACAACTATTGGTGGTATTATAAGCAATAAATCATTAACTCCAACAATGAAATCATTTCCAGTAGATTTAAAAGCTTACGGGTTTACAGAAACTCCAGTTATTAATCTTACTATTGAATTTACAGCCACATCTCAAAATGCAGCATATACACCATATGTAATTAATGCAACTAAAGATGGGTTTAGTATATGGTGTAAATCAGCTACTACTACAACTAAATCATTAACAAATGCTAAAATTCACTACACAGCATCTGGAAATACTTCTAGTTTAACCGCATAACCTATTGACAAACTAAACCAATATGTTACAATTAATGTAACATAAAAGTCACGTACCCGTGACTTTTTTCGTATAAAGGTAAATAATGAGCAACGATTTAAAATGGATGCTATCATCCGACCAACAGTTTCCATATCAAGATGATAAGATGATAGCCCTATGGTTTAAAGTTATGAAGTGGTTTAAGCCAGATGTTGTAGACTACCTTGGCGATACAGATGATCAAGCCTGTTATAGTAAGTACACAGAAGGTCGATCAGCAGAGTTTTTGCAACTTCATAAGAATGATAGTAGAGATTTAATTGTACCCATGATGAGACATGAAGCTAAAGGGGCAAGAGATTTTTATACAAAAACTAGAGAGATGCTTCCAGACGCTCAGTTATTTTCAGCTTTAGGAAATCATGATGTGCGAATATTTAATTACATGGATGCTAAGCTTCCAGACTACTTAAAAGAAGTTACTCCAGAATCTTTGTGGGCTTTAGATTCTTTAGGATATGATTATATTTATTACGACTCATTGCCAAAACAAAGATTTGGAGATGTTCACGTACACCATGGAATTTCTATTTCAGCAACAGGATCTGTTCGAAAAGACATGGAAGATCTTCAAGTTTCTTTAATTAGAGGACATTCACACAGAATTGCATCACATATGGTAACATATGAACTTAGAAACAAAGGGGCTGGAGAAACACTTCGTGGTTATGAAATTGGTCATATGTGTGATGAAAAGGGGCCAGGTATGAAATATACTCAGCATCATGATTGGCAAAAGGGATTTGCTGTAGCACACATTGTAAATGATTATCCACACATTCAAATGATACATATTGCACCAGATTATTCTTGTGTAGTTGATGGGAAGGTATTTACTTTATAATGTGGTGTGGAAAATGTAAAGGTAGAGTTTTTGTTGATAGAGTATTTTCTCAAAAACTACATATGGAATTGTTTTGTATTATGTGCGGCAAACGCTGGATGTGCAATAAAGAAACGAGTGCTTTCGGAAGATGGCTAGACAAAAAAGAAACAGCAAACTTAAAAAACTACGGTATTTCTTCTTAAACGATAAGATACATAAGGTTATTAAGTCATCCAGATCAAAAGATGAAATAGTTGCTTGGTGCTATCCAGATAAAAAAAGAGTTATGTATTCTTATTCTCAAGTTGAAAAGTATATGGGTAAAGCTTATGCAATGAAAGATGTGTCGGCACTACTTAATAAACATACAGTTACTCTGCATGATTATATTTTGGAGGGCAAAATAAAAGCTCCTCAAAAAATATATCCTATAGGAGATCCAGATAATAAAAACTGGTCTAAGTATATGTTTAATGAAAAAGATATTCTGGAAATTCATGAGTTTATATTAGATTCAGGACACTCTGGAAATGTTCCTTCAAGAACAGAATTATTGGGGCTTCTCAAACATAATATTATATTGTATACTAAGACAGACAGCGGATTTATACCAGTATGGAGGGCGGAGTAATGGCAAGTAGTCGTATTGTAATTTGCCCAATTTGTAATAAAGAATTAGAAGTAAGATCAGATTTTGCCCACATGACATTATCTAACCATACAAACAAGGAGCACAAATGACAACGAGAGTTAAGGTTGATCTATCTTTTACAAGAAATTTAGGTAACTATGAAAGCATTAAAATTGGTGTAGGAGTTGAAGATGATCTTCGAGATGGAGAAAATGTAGATACTGCTACTGAAAGAGTATATAAGTTTGTTGAAGATAAGCTTATTGAAAAAACTCGTGAGGTGGAAGAAGAATTAAAGAGTGGCAAGTGAGAAAGAACCTTACGTACTGATTGGTCTATACCTATCTTTATATAAAGAGAAGTATAACAAATCACTTACTATTAATAAGTTTAGAGAAAAATGGGCTATGCACGATGTAATTGAAAGTGTAGGTTTTGAACGTGCTAAAGAACTTTTAATATATTATTTTGCTACTAACAAGCAAGGCCATCCATTAAACTTTTTTTATAATAATTTTGACAGAATTGATTCATTAAATAAAGAAATTAAAAAAGATAAAATTAACCGAAGCATCCTGTTGGGTGAGACGAAGAAGATGGTGGAGGGCGAAGAGTGAATACAGAAGCAACATTAATCTCTGCTGTATGCAAGAACAAAGATATTAGTACCCTATTGGCGGACAACGTAGATGAATTATTTACATCACATAGAGATATTTGGGAAAGTTTAAAGGGTTATTATTACAAGTTTAAAGCAGTTCCAGAAGTTGGAGTTCTTATGGAACGCCATAAAGATTTTGAGCCAGTTGAGGCAAAAGCAGAAACTGGTTATTATTTAGACATATTAAAGAATGAGTTTATCTCAAATAAACTTAAAACAATTATTATGCGTGGAGGATCTGCCCTTAAAGAAGATGCTGCATCAAGAGTGCTTGCACAAATGCAAAGTGATCTTGCTAACCTAAGCAGATTTACAAATAACGTTCGTGATTTAGATATTATTGATGTTGAAAATGCTGCACGACATTATGAAGCAGTAAAAGAACGCTCATCTGTAATGGGTGGTGCTCCAGGAATTCTTACTGGATTTAGCGCCATTGATAAAGCATACCCTACTGGAATGGCACCAGGACACCTTATTGTGGCTATTGGCTGGCCAGGACGTGGTAAGACATGGTTTACATCATATTTAGCATGCAAGGCTTGGGAACAAGGCTTTAAACCTATGATTGTATCTCTTGAAATGTCGCCAGAGAATATGCGTGATCGTATTTTTACAATGCTTGGCTCTGGAATATTTCGTGCAAGTGATTTATCAAAAGGTGATATTAACATAGATGATTTTCGCAACTGGGGAAATAAAAAATTTGAGGGAAAAAATAGCTTTGTATTGATTTCAAATGAAGGTGCATCAGAAGTAACACCTGCTACTATTCAAGGAAAAATTGATCAGCATAAACCAGACTTAGTTATTTTAGATTACCACCAATTGTTTAATGATAACAAGCGTTCAAATTCTGAAGTAGAAAGAAATAGAAATGTTTCTCGTGAATTTAAAATGCTTGCGGTATCAAACAATATTCCAATTATTGATATTACTGCTGCAACAGCTGACGATGTTTCAGATCAAGACAATCCACCAATGATGAGTCAAGTTGCTTGGTCAAAAGCAATCGAGTATGATGCTGACATGGCTATGGCTGTTCATAGATATCCACAAACTAACATGATTGAAATTGTTTCTAGAAAAAATAGACATGGTCACGATTTTAACTTTTATCTAGACTGGGATATCAATCGTGGTATCGTCAAAGAGATTTACGAGAATCCATTTCAGGATGACGCACAAAAGAATTAAACGATTTCAAATTGATGTAGAGTTTAATGATAATATTCAACTTATTAGCCTTAAGCCTCAATATGAAAATTTACTTACTTATGATATGAGATCAAAAGGATATGTCAGGGTTCTTGACATAGACACAGCATTTTCGGTAGAATTTACAGGCGAAACATGGAAGTTCTTAATGACAATCCATGGGGTATATGTAGGAAAGAAGCAGGCATGGCTATCAGAGGGTATAACGCAAGGAAAATTGATTCCACGCAATATGCGCCCAACCATATTAAGTCAATAGTAAAAGCTCTTGGCTTAGATGTAGTTGCGGAACCAGGTAATGAGGTTATGTTTTATTGCCCATTTCATTCTAATAGACACACTGCAAGCTGCTGCATAAATAAATCTTCAGGAGCTTGGTTATGTTTTAATCCGTCATGCGGTGAGACTGGAACATTGACAGAGTTAGTTAGAAGAGTTTTACATAAGAATGATTTTGAAGCAATTAGATTTATTGCTGCTCAAGAACAAGAATCATTAAATAATTTTGATGAAGTTATGGCTAGTATGTTTGAAGAAAAACCAGACTTCAAAGAGTTTCCACAAGAAACTTTAGATAAATTATATTTAAATTTGTCTTCAAGTAAAGAAGCTCAAAGTTATTTGTTATCTCGTAGCATTAATAAATCATCAATTGATTATTTTAGATTGGGATATTCTGCTAATATGAATATGGTTATTACTCCAGTGCACAGCCCAGACGGTACACCTATTGGTTTAGTCGGCAGATCAATTGAAGGTAAGTCTTTTAAAAACAGTACCAATTTGCCAAAAAGCAAAACTTTATTTAATATACATAGATCTAAAAAAATTGGAGAGAATGTTATTGTTGTTGAATCAAACTTTGATGCTATTAGAATACATCAGGCTGGGTTTCCAAATGTTGTTGCAACTTTAGGCGGAATCTTGTCAACGGACCAACATAAATTACTAAATAGATATTTTAATAAGATAACTGTAATGACCGACGCAGATTTGGCTGGAAGAGAGCTAGGCTTGAGTATAGCAAATAGATTAAAAAATAAAGACCTCTTGTGGGCTTCTTATGAATATGGTAAGATATATCCACATGATGCAAAAGATGCTGGTGATATGACTGACGAAGAAATTAAAATCTGTATTAAAAATGCAGTGTCAGATATAGAATACAGGTCTTGGACCCCATAATAAAAACAAACTAAAGATGGATATATACCATCAACTATATGAAACGAGGAAACATGGGAATAGTAAAAGGGTTGAAAGACCTTAACAAAGTAATGGACAAGCCACAGTCTTCAGGTGGAGACGGTACAAAGGCTCGTTGGGTTAAGTTAGAGGATGCAGAAAGCGTTAAAGTTCGTTTTCTTCAAGAACTTGATCCAGACTCACCTACCTACAATGAGAAGCTAGGCCTTGGGTTTATTGCAGTAGAACACACAAATCCAAAAGACTATCGTCGCAAGGCTCTATGCACAATGGAAGACCAAGGTAAGTGCTATGGTTGCGAACAACACCGTAAGGATTACAAGGCAGGATGGAAGGGTCGTTCAAGACTTTACATTAATGTACTTGTAGATGATGGCAAGGAAGATCCTTATGTAGGAATCTTGTCTCAAGGTTCAAGTGGAAAGACAATCACACCAACACTTATTGAGTATGCTGGAGAGATGGGAAGCATTACTAACTTAATGTGGCGTATCAAGCGTACTGGTACAAAAACAGATACAAGTTACACAATTATCCCACTTGCAAAAGATGAAACACCATTTGATGTTTCATCACTTGAGCTTTATCAGCTTGAGGATACAGCAGTGCGTGACATGCCATACACAGAGCAAGAAGCATTTTTTGCTGGTGAAAATGGTCACGGCGAAGAGTCTACTTCTTCAAGTAGCGTAGACTGGTAATAGGTTAAGAGGCGGAGAGTTAAATGAAATTTACACACTTACATGTGCATTCTTACTATTCTTTAATGGATGGGCTTAACTCTCCCCTTGAACTTGTTCAAGCAGCAAAAGCGGCGGGGCAAACAGCAATAGCAATTACAGATCATGGAACATTATCTTCACATCGTGAAATGCAAATTGCATGTAAAGAAGAAGGCATAAAGCCCATACTTGGGGTAGAAGCATATATATCTCCAACAGATAGATTTGATAAGTCTTCAAAAACAGATAAATCTATTCAAGCATACAATCACATTATCCTATTAGCAAAGAATAAAAAAGGATTAGAAAACATCAATACCCTACAAGAGTTTGCTTGGAACGAAGGATTTTATCATAAGCCAAGAATTGACAGAGAGATTTTAAATGAATACAAAGAAGGCATTATCATATTGTCTGGATGTCTTAATGGTCTTATTTCAAAATGCATTGAAAAGGGCGAGTTTAAAGAAGCAAAAATTTTACTACAAGATTTTAAGAAAAATTTTGCTGAGGATTTCTATATTGAAGTGCAGTCTCACAATCCCCAAGAAATAAATTCAAAGCTTCTTGAATTGGCAGATGAGCTTAAAATTAAGGCGGTAGCAACAGGAGATGCTCACTTTGCTAAAGAAGAAGATAGAGTATTAGAAGAAGCAATGCTAATATTATCAACATCCCCTAAGATGGATAAAGATGCTGATTTTGAAATGTCTAGACAGATTAAAGATATTAATGAAAGATTAAATTATCTATATCCAGACCGTAGAATATCTTTTCAAGACTATAACTTATTTATACAATCAAGGTCTGAAATTGAGGCTGACTTTAATAAGGTTGGAATTACTCGTACTGATATATATGAAAATACTATTGAAATTACTAATAAGGTCGGTGAATACGATTTTAACAGTGGTTTAGACCTACTCCCAGTACCTAAGACAGATGCGGATGAGAAACTGGCTCAGATGGCTTCTGAGGGCCTTAAAAGGCTAGGCCTAGCAGACTCTCAAGTATACATTGACAGGCTTGAAGAAGAACTATCTGTAATTAAAGATAAGTCTTTTGCCTCTTATTTCTTGGTTGTTGCAGATATGATTAACTGGGCAAAAAGTAATTATATTAAGGTTGGGCCAGGCCGTGGTTCTGCGGCTGGATCTCTTGTATGCTATGCACTAGGAATTACAGATGTAGATCCAATTAAATATGATTTACTATTTTTTCGTTTTATTAATCCAGAACGTAATGATTTTCCAGATATTGATACTGATTTTGAAGACCGTCGTCGCAAAGAGGTTAAAGATTATTTAAAGAAAAAATTTAAACATGTTGCATCTATTTCTACATACACTTACTTTAAAGATAAGGGTGTAATTAGAGATGCTGCTCGTGTGTTTATGGTTCCGCTTTCAGATGTTAATCGTGCAATGAAGTCTATTGATACATTTGAAGATTTTATTGACTCTCCAAATACTAAAGAGTTTAGAACTAAATACCCTGAAGTTGTGTGGCTTGCTGACAGACTACGTGGAAGAATTAGATCCGTTGGTGTTCATGCAGCGGGCGTTGTTGTAGCAAAAGATGATCTTAGAAAGTATGCACCAGTGGAATCAAGAGCTGATGCAAGTGATTTAGTTTCAGGAAGAATTCCAGTCGTTGCATATGACATGGATACGGTTGCAGATATAGGCCTTATTAAATTAGATGCACTAGGTCTTAAAACTTTATCTGTGATCTCTGACACTATTGCTTCAATTAAAAAGCGTACAGGAAAAGACATAAATTTATCTGACTTAACACTTGACGATCCAGATGTTTACAAGATTTTAAGTGAAGGATATACAAAGGGTGTATTTCAAGCGGAAGCAACTCCTTATACTAACTTACTAATCAAGATGGGTGTAGATAAGTTTGAAGATCTTGCTGCATCAAATGCTTTGGTTCGTCCAGGAGCAATGAATACTGTGGGTGCTTCTTATATTAAAAGAAAGCATGGGGATGAAGCAGTACAGTTTATTCATCCAATCATGAAGCCATTTACAGAAAATACATACGGTGTTATTATATATCAAGAGCAAGTCATGCAGGCTTGCGTACACCTAGGTGGTATGACTTGGTCAGAAGCTGACAAGGTTCGTAAAATTATTGGAAAGAAAAAAGATGCAAAAGAATTCGACCAGTTCAAGGATCGCTTTATTGATGGGGCTTCAAAACACATTTCTAAGAAACAAGCAGAAACCCTCTGGCATACTTTTGAGGCTCATGCTGGTTATTCTTTTAACCGCTCCCATGCTGTTGCTTACTCTATGCTTAGTTATTATACTGCTTGGCTTAAGTCCTATTATCCTCTTGAGTTCATGTTTTCAATTCTTAAAAATGAAAATGACAAAGACGCCAGAACAGAATATTTAATTGAAGCAAAAAGATTAAAGTTAAGTATTAAGCTTCCACACATTAATGAATCTGATGTATTCTTTTCTTTAAAAGGAGACTCAATTAGATTTGGTCTTGGAGAAGTAAAGTTTATTTCAGATAGTATTGCAAATAAAATTATTGAACACAGACCATTTAATTCTTATTCAGAGTTTATTGATAAAGCTTCTAAAAAGGGAAGTGGAATTAATAGTCGTGCAATAACAGCTCTTAACTCAATTGGTGGTGCCGCATTTGAAGATAATCCTAGAAATGGTAATGAGAAAGATAATTACTATGAATATTTAGGTATACCTACATTTAACCTAGAAGGAATTCCGCCACGGATTAAATCTCAAGCAAGGCCAATTGAAGAGTTTGAAGACCTTGGATCATTTGTAATGTTTGGAATGGTTAAATCAATTAAACGTGGAAATGGCTGGGCACGTATTGAGTTAGTAGATGAAACTGGATCTATTGGTTTATTTCACACAGAGCAAACTCAAATAGAAACAGGCCAGATGTATTTTATTCTTGTAGGAGACAATAGAATTGCTCGTTATGTAAAAGTTAGCGATATTGATCCAAATGGATCTAATTCATTTGTAGACTACTTGTATAAAAAGCAGTATGACCTTGAAGAAGATGAGTACATTGTAGTAGACTTTACTCCATATGTAACAAAAGCTGGCAAAACAATGAGCCACATAGTTCTTTCAAATGCACAAAAAGAATTAACTAGAGCAATTGCTTTTCCTACAATGTATAAAATGTCTTTGGCTAAAATGCGAGAAGGAATGAAATGTAAGGTTGTTCTGTCTACTTTAGATGATGGAACTTTAATGGTAAAGGAAATAAAATGACAGACGATATAGAAGGTCTTGTTACTTCAATTAGTATGAACCAAGTGTTAGTTGCTATTCTTGAAGAACATGGAAAATTAACTGTACCAACATTAAGATTTTTAGATGCTAATGTTGATAATAAAGAATTGGTAATAGATTATGATGAGTTAGGACCGTCATTTACTTTTAGTTTAAGGGAAAAAAATGCAATCAGATCAGATTCTAACTGAGTATGGACTAGACGCTTTATCTGCAATGCTTCATGAGATTGCAATAGAAAAAGGATTTTGGGATGGAGATTATAATCATGACAAGATTGGAAATAAATTAGCTTTAGTACATTCAGAAGTAACTGAAGTTTTAGAAGCTATAAGAAAATCAAAAGGAAGCGAAAGCATTGTAGAAGAAATTGCCGATGTAATAATTAGACTACTTGATGTTTATGCTGCAATGAGAAATGAAGAGCAGGTATTACATAGCCTAGATGAAATTCTAGAAAAGAAAATTAATATAAATAAAGAGCGTCAAAGACTTCACGGCAATTTATTTTAATGCTATACTATAGTAAAGAAAGAGTTTAAATGACAATAGAAATAGATGGCATTTTAGCCAAACTAGATCCAAAAACACGAGCAAGAGTTCAATCTGCACAGGATGTACAAGTTGAAAAACAGATTACACCCAGTATTGGATTAAACTTTGCGTTACGTGGAGGTTTGGGTTACGGTAGACAAGTACTAGTATGGGGAAATAAATCTGCTGGTAAGTCTTCTTTTTGCCTACAGATGATTGCTCTTGCACAAAAAGAAGGAAAAACATGCGCTTGGATTGATGCAGAGGCCTCATACGACCAGTCTTGGGCAGAGAAGCTAGGAGTAGACTCTTCTTCTCTTATTTACTCTCCAGCAAAAACTGTTAATGACATGGTTGATGTTGCTACTAAACTAATGGATGCAGGTGTTGATATGATTGTAGTAGATTCAATTTCAGCATTACTACCTGCAATTTATTTTGAAAAAGACGGAAATGAAATGAAAGATTTGCAAGATACTAAGCAAATCGGCGCTGAAGCAAAGGATATGACCCACGCAGTCAAAATGTTAAATTATGCAAACAAAAACACACTACTTGTTCTCATCTCACAACAACGAAATCAATTTGGATCTATGCATGCTAGTCACATCCCCACAGGTGGCATGGCTGTCAAGTTCTTTTCATCCACTGTCATTAAGCTCTGGTCGTCTGAAGCTGAGGCGAATGCTATTAAAGCTGGCATTAAAGTTGGCGACAAAATCATTGAACAAAGAGTTGGCAGGCCAGTTAACTGGATTATTGATTACAACAAACTCGGCCCCCCAAATCTATCGGGACAGTACGACTTTTATTACCAAGGGGATGTTCTTGGTGTAGATTCTGTTGGAGAAACTTTAGATGTTGCAGAAATGTGTGGCATTATAGAAAAAGGTGGAGCATGGTATACAGTAAATGGAGAACGTTTTCAAGGACGTGCAAAGGCTGTAGCATATTTAAAGGAAAATCAAAATGTTGTAGACAAATTAATAGGAGAGATAAATGCCAAACATTAATGAGTTTCTTAATAAGCCAGAAAAAATATTTCCTTCAGAACTTGAAAAAATAGGTGGAACAAAACCTTGTAATAAATGTGAAAAAGATTCAGAAGAATATTTTTGGGATGCAATAAATATGACTATATCTTGGGAATGCCCCAACGGTCATAAAAACTCATACGTGGTTGGATAATGTCAGAAAGATCAGAGGTTAAACGTGATGGTGCTAAAGCTCAAAAAAATAGTGGGCGTGGTGACTATCAAAAAGGTGATGCTAAGTGGAATCAGTTCCTAGTGGATTACAAAGAAGCAAAAGCATCATTTAATTTAAATAAAGATGTATGGGCTAAAATCTGTACAGATACTTTTAAGGTAAGCAGAGATATGCATCCTGCACTTAAAATAATTATCGGTGAGGATTCCAAGGTTCGTCTTGGAATCATTGAGTGGTCTATCTTGGAAGATTTGATCACATTTTGGGAGGAAAATAAAAATGGCTAATCCAATTATTACAATTGTTGGCAGAGTTGGAAGTGAACCAGAAGCAGTAGGATCAAATGGCCTTCGCTTTAGAGTTGCAACTAATGATCGTGTTAAGAATGATGCAACTGGAGAATGGGAAGACAAAAATACATCTTGGTGGACAATAAAAGCTTGGCGCACACTTGCTGCACAGTCAAAGACTGTAATTAAAAAAGGCATGGAAGTTATTATTGTTGGAAAAATTTATGAAGAAAACTGGACAGATAAAGATGGCGTTAAAAGAAGTTCTTATGAAATTAATGCTGAATCAATTTCTGTTACAGCATACACTTTATCTAAAGATAAAACACCAAATAATGACCAGTTCCCATCATATAAAACTTACGCAGAAGTTCCTTTCTAATGAAAGAAATTTTTATGACAACAATTACAGGAATGGGAGTTGGCGTAGTTTTTGCGTTATTTAAACTACCAGTTCCTGCGCCACCAGTATTTGCTGGACTTATGGGTATATTTGGATTGTGGTTAGGTTATGGCTTAGTGGGAAGGTTTATTTAATGCCTGAAGATAAAAATACACTTGAATTAATTAGCAATATTACTGAGTTTAATGATCTACATGATTTCATGAAAGATGAGCATTTAGACAAGGCTTTGGCTATTGTGGTAAAATTGTTAATGAATCCAGATGTTCCTTCAGCTAAGGCACCACATTTAATTATGGAGCTTCAAGCAATGTCAACCAAATTTGCAGTTCTTGCATCTGTATATTCTACAATTGCTAAGGATAAAGCGGGAACAGAAAACAATAATAAAAAGAACATTTATTATTCAGTAAAAGAGTCCATAGACAAATTAGTAGATGCGCTTAAATATGTTGTGAGGTATAACTCCTAAATGGGTAGAGATATAGTAAAAAATCTTAAGTTTAAGAAGCACACAGGTAAATTTTTTGATCCTGAATTATTTGCTCAATTGCTTGATGAGTCATATCGAAATACAAAACGTGCAGACGGAGAGATGACAAAAAAATCATTTAGCCCAAGCTCGCTTGGATATGGGCATGGCACATGTCCAAGATATTGGTATATGGCTTTCTCTGGCGCAATGTTCATTGATGATAATGATGCAGTTGCAATTGCTAATATGGCACAGGGAACGCAGGCACACGAAAGACTTCAAAAACTTATCTCTACTATGCCTCAATTTAAAATGGAAGAAGAAGAGATTCTTAATGAGTATCCACCTATCAGAGGGTTTATAGACTTAATTATGGAGTACGATGGTGAAACTGTAATTGGTGAAATCAAAACGGCTAAACAAGAAGTGTGGGATACAAGACAGTCTGAGATGAAACCTACTGCTAATCACATGCTTCAACTTCTAACATATATGAAGCTAAAGAATGCCAAGGAAGGATTCTTCTTATATGAGAATAAAAATACTCAGGAGATTCTTGTAATTCCAATTTCAATGAATGAAAGAAATACAAAGATTATTGAAGATACATTCCTTTGGATGTGTGAAGTCTGGGATAATTTTAAAGATGGTGATCTTCCAATGAGACCTGCAGGTGCTACTAAATCAAAGATGCCTTGTACATATTGTCCAGTCAAAAAAGAATGTTACTCTAAAGACACACCACTTGGCACAGTTCAAATTGAAAAATTTGAGGTTCCTTCTGTATGATCTGTGCTAATTCGGAATGTAAAAAAAATTTTACTCCAAAAACACATAATCAAAAGTATTGCACTGATGAATGTTGCCGAATTGCTACTAATCGTAGAATTATGGAAAAATATTATGAACGTAAGGCTATTAAAAATGGAGCATTGCGTCCATGTCGTAGATGTAAAAATCAATTAAGCAGATATAACAAAGGTGATTTTTGTGCAACTTGTGAAAAAAATATAAACCTTGAAAACAAAAGCAAACTTTTTAGGATGATAGATGACATTAGCTAGTTTAAAAAAGACTCAAGCAAATAGAGTGTTAGGAATAGATGCCTCTACTAACTCTATTGCTTTTTGTTTAATGGAAAATGATGTCCCGTTAAAATGGGGTAAGATTAATTTAACAGGCAACGACATATATGAAAAGATTCATGACGCTAAAATCAAGATGGCTTCAATGCTAGATGAACTTAAATCAGATTATATTGTTGTTGAGGGTGCAGTATTTGTAAAGTCTGCAGATGCTGTAATTAAACTATCATATGTCTATGGGGTTGTTATTGCAGAACTAATGTCCACTGGAGCAAAAGTTATAACCATATCCCCTTCGTCTTGGCAGGCATACATAGGAAACAAGAACCCTACAAAAGAAGAGAAAGCGGCTATCAGAGCAAAGAATCCAGGATACGCAGACTCTTGGTATCAAAACCAATTACGCAATATGCGTAAACAAAGAACAGTAGATTATTTTAATAAAAAATATAACTTGGCATTAACAGATTTTGATGTGTCAGATTCATTTGGAATTGCACATTATTCAAATAGTATATTGACAGAACGATGAAATACTATCAAAGTAAAGAGTGGCTACATCGTAGATATGTTTTGCAAAAAAAGACAGTCACAGAAATAGCTAAAGAATGTAATGTCTCTGCTATGACTATACAGAGATACTTAGATCAGTTTGGGTTAATTAAGAAAAGATGAAGTTCTCACATAAGGTTTTTCATATTGAAGGTAATGAAGAAAGATATTCTAAGGTAAAGTCTATAAATGACTACCTACATTCATACTCAAAGCTTTTAATAACTCCAACAATTAAAATATCTTCTATTGAAGAATATACTGAGTTTTTAAAAAATAACCCAAGCTTTGTGCCAGATCCATATGGATATAGTCTTCATGGTGAACAGGGCTGGAGGTATGGAGAGATAGGAATTTGGGCAAGCAATTGGACTGCATGGCGTAACTTCCTTGAGTCAGACTCAGACTACTTAATTCTTATGGAAGACGACATTGTATATTCAGATGGATTTATGGATATGATTATTAATTATATGAGACAGCTTCCAGAAAATTGGGATGCCTTTCATGCTTTTTCTCCAGCAGATCAGTTTGGTAAATACAATCATTCTCATGATATTGATGCAGATGATGTATGTAGGTGCTATCAGGACTGGTCTTGCTTATGTTATATTATAACAAAGGCGGGTGCTCAAAAGCTTATTGATAACTCTAATAGATTTAATCTTCCGTTAGACTGGTATATGTTTAGGCAACAGCATATATTTAACACTTACACAATTAAACCATCATCAGAATTTCCATGTACATTGTTGCCAACTGAATCAACATTTCAAACTAAACAGAAAAGAGAAATAATAAATGGGATACTCTAATCCAGAAAACAAGCCATGGGCACAGCAAAAAATAATTGAGTTAAAGCCAACAACCGTGCTCGATGTAGGAGCTGGCCAGGGAACCTATTTAAACTTAATCAGAGATGGTTTGGGTACTGGAGTAATAGTTAATGCAGTAGAAGTATGGCAACCATACATAGATCAGTTTAATCTTTTAAACAGATACGATAATCTGTTCCCAATTGATGTCAGAGAGATAACTAACTTTGGATACGACCTTGTAATACTTGGAGATGTGCTTGAGCATATGTCAGAATCTGATGCATTAATTTTATGGGAAAGAATCTCAAAGCAAGCAAAATACGCAATGATATCTATTCCTATTATTCATTATCATCAAGATGCAATTAATGGCAACCCATATGAAGTACATGTCGAAGAAGATTGGACAGTTGAAAGAGTATTAGAAAAATTTAGTCACATAGTAGAGCATAAAAAGTTTGAAGTGACTGGAACATTTATTGCAAAGTTTGATAATGACAATTCCTAAAATTATTTGGCAAACTTATAAAGATCCATACAATAGTTTAACAGGCTACATGTACGATTCTATTCAGACTTGGCGTGATCTAAATCCAGATTATGAACATAGATACATGGACGATCTGCAGGCTGGTGATTTTCTATTAAATGAATATGGTCAGGAATGGTATGATATATTTATAAACCTTCCAGTCGGTGTCATGCGTGGAGACCTCTGGAGATACATGGTCATATATAAGTATGGTGGAGTATATACTGATTTAGATACAGAATGCCTATTACCTATATCAACATGGATGCTAGAAGATAAAGATTTTATTGTATGCCCAGAAACAAATGAACATTTTTGTCAGTGGACATTTGCCTCATCTGCAGGTAATCCAATTTTAAAATCAGTATTAGATTTAATTAAAGATAGACTATTAAGCCCAGAATATGGATCCCCGCATTTTGTGCATACTCATACTGGCCCAGCTATATGGACTGATGGAATTAATAAAGCTTTGGCATTAAATGTAGATAATTTAATTAGTGACTACCTATTGTTAAATTCTTCTGATAATGCTAAACTGTATAAATTCCATTGCTATGGCGGAGAACAGTGGCGCATTTTTCATTTTGAATCAGTAAAGCATATTTATGGTAGTCAAAAATGGAATGATGGAAATTACGTACAATGGATTGAAGACCCAATAGTGAAAGGTACTAGATAATGGCGGGATACCCAGAAAAAGAAAACGGTTATCAGATGTGGGTAACTGATCTTCAATTAATGGCAACAGATGCACCATCAGGACATAAGATTATTAGAGAGTGTCTTGAAATTGCAGAGATGTTAATTAATAAAAATATATCGTATGGAGACTCAGCACTTAGTCCAATTCGTATATTTTCTCAGGCGGATAACCAAGAACAAATTAAAATTCGCATTGATGATAAGATTAATAGAATAAAAAATGGTTCAGGTTTTGCTGGAGATAATGATATTGATGACATGATTGGTTACTTAATCTTACTTAAAATTGCTAAGAAACTTGCTATTTTAGTTGACTAGAAGTATAATATATTAATGAGCGAAATAGAATTGTCAGAGCATTTTGACAGAATGAATAGGGTTGTTGAAGAACTTCTAAAGGGAAGTACGCCCACTCAGATCGCCACAATTACGGGTATCCAGCGCAAAGAAGTATTAGAATTAATTGACGACTGGAAAGACGTTGTGCATAATGATAGTAATATTAGAGATCGTGCCAGAGAAGCCATCTCAGGGGCTGATCAACACTATGCCATGCTTATCAAAGAAGCGTGGAAAACAGTAGAAGATGCAGACACCTCTGGACAATTAGGCATTAAATCTGGTGCATTAAAACTTATTGCAGATATTGAGACTAAAAGAATTGCTATGTTGCAGTCTATTGGCGTATTAGAAAATAATGAAATTGCTGCACAAATTGCAGAAACAGAACGCAAGCAAGATATACTTGTTAAAATTTTAAAGGAAACTACATCAACATGCCCTAAGTGTAAGATGGAAGTTGCAAAGAGGCTATCTCAGATTACTGGAATAATCGAGTCAGTACCAGTAGAGGAAGCCGATGTCGTTTGATTTTAGTGACCTCATCGATATGCTTGATGGAGAGGAGTTCGATGAAAAACCAGTCGATCTTAAAACGTTTGTTAGAAGTCCAGAATACCTTGGGCTTCCAGAGCTTTCTGACTACCAGTACACGCTTATCGAAAAAAGCTCCCAAATTTATAAAGAGTCAACCCTTATTAAACTCTTTGGAGAAGAAGAAGGAAGAATAAGATTTAAGCAAACTGCTAATGAAGTGGTTGCTCAATTAGGAAAAGGTTCTGGAAAAGATTATTGCTCAACTATTGCAGTATCATATATAGTATATTTACTATTGTGCCTTAAGGACCCAGCCACATATTATGGTAAACCTCCAGGAGATAGCATTGATATTATTAACATTGCTATTAACTCTCAACAGGCAAGCAACGTGTTCTTTAAGGGATTTAAGACACGCATTGATAAATCTCCTTGGTTTGCTGGAAAGTATAATGACAAAGCTTCAGAAGTTAAATTTGATAAGGCTATTACAGTACACTCAGGTCACTCAGAGCGTGAAGCATGGGAAGGATATAACGTAATTGTAGTTATCCTTGATGAAATTTCAGGATTTGCAATTGATAATACAACTGGGCATGAGCAAGCAAAAACAGGTGCAGCTATATATGATATGTACCGTGCATCTGTAGACTCTCGTTTTCCAGACTTTGGCAAAGTAATATTATTGTCATTTCCAAGATACAAGAATGATTATATCCAACAGAGATACAATGCAGTTGTGGCGGAAAAAGAAACTATTATTCGTGATTATAAGTTTAAGATGGATGAAGATCTACCAGATGATACGCAGGGAAATGAGTTTAGTGTTGAATGGGAAGAAGATCATATTATTTCATACAAGATTCCCAGAGTATATGCTCTTAAAAGACCTACTTGGGAAGTTAACCCAGTTAGAAAGATTGATGATTTTAAAGTAGCATTCTTTACTAACCCTTTGGATGCTTTATCTAGATTTGCATGTATGCCACCTGATGCTGTTGATGCATTTTTTAAATCAAGAGAAAAGATTGAGAAGTCTTTTAATAAAGGGCATCTTGCTGTAGATAATTTTGGCAGACTTGAAGACTGGTTTATACCAGATCCAGATAAAGAATATTTTTTGCACGTAGATTTAGCTCAGAAGCATGACCATTGTGCAGTAGCAATGGGGCATGTAAATAAATGGGTTAATGTTAAGGTTACTGATACTTATTCTCAGCCAGCACCAATTGTTGAGATAGACGCAGTAAGATTTTGGACACCAACAAAAGATAAGTCTGTAGATTTTACCGAAGTAAAAGATTATATTCTTTCATTAAAAACACGAGGATTTAAAATTCGTGTATGCACCTTTGACAGATGGAACTCTCACGATATGATGCAACAATTAAAACAATACGGAATCAATACAGAGATTCTGTCTGTTTCTAAAAAACATTATGATGATATGGCAATGATTGTTGCGGAAGAAAGATTGTCTGGCCCACATATACAGTTACTTATTGATGAATTGCTACAACTTAAAATAATGAGAGACAGGGTTGACCACCCAAGAAAAGGTTCAAAAGATTTGGCGGACGCAGTTTGTGGAGCTATTTATAATGCTATTAGCAGAAGTAAATTTGATACAAACGAAGAAATAAATATACATACATATGAGTCTATGAGTTATGACAATGATTTTGGAACGGATGCTGATGGAGAAACTAGCTCATACAATATGATTAGGGCACCAAGAATGCCAGAAAACTTACGAGATGCAATGGACAGGATGACAATAATATGAGTACTTATCAAGAAAAAGCTAAAGAATGTAAATGTTGCGGTAAGCATGTTCCACTTCCAACTGTACTAAAAGAGTATAATGAAATAGTTTTATGCCCAACTACATTTACCAATGTAATTGAATATAAAAGAATTTGGATTGCTGCAGGTCATAGACCAATGGGTAATATTAGAAAACATTTTTCAGAATATGTACAGCAAATAGTAGAAGAAACTATTGACAAAAATGAAGACGGCACGTTATAATATACAACTAAGCAACAATAGCTTAGTTGGTTAAAGCCCCGAACTCATAATTCGGTAATCGTAGGTTCAAGTCCTACTTGTTGCACAAGGAGATAACATGAATGATGATGATAAATTAGCAATGTATTTGGAAATGGGTGCAGTTGAATTATCAGGCATGGATGAGCATGGAGAATTTATTTTTCAAATTACAGAAAAAGCAAAAGATATAGCACCAGAACTTTGGGCAGCTCATCAAGAACATGTTGATAGATCTTTAATTGAAATGTATGAGGCTGGACTTATTAATATTTCATATAATGACAATCTTGAAGCAATAATTGAAATTTCAGAAGAGGGACATAAAATGGCTAAAGAATTAGGATTAATAGAAGTAAATATGCATGAAGAAGATATTCCAAATGATTAAATGCCCTTATAGCTCAGCGGAAGAGCAAACGGTTTCTACCCGTTAGGCCAGGAGTTCGAATCTCTTTAAGGGCGCAATGCGGATGTTGCATATTGGTAGTGCCTCTGCCTTCCAAGCAGAAGGGGTGAGTTCGATTCTCATCATCCGCTCCAGTTTCCACTCGTCCAACGGCAGGACATCGCCCTTTGGAGGCGAGAATCGTGGTTCGAATCCATGGTGGAAAGCTGAATAACAGAAATGGTATACTTATAATATGGATCTATTAAATAAACTTAAACAATTACAGTCTAATGCTTTTGTATTTTATACAAAAACACACGGCTATCACTGGAATGTAGAAGGAATTTTGTTTAAACAACTTCACGCATTTTTTCAAGAAATTTATGAAGATGTATTTGAATCAATCGATACTTATGCAGAATGGTCAAGAAAACTTGGCAGCCTTGCACCATTTCAAATTGATGAAATCTTGCAGGCTTCAAATGTAAAGTATGATTTCCCAACTACATCCCCAATGGAAATGATTCGTAATTTACTTGATTCCAATAATCAAATAATTAAAGATTTAAAAGATGGTTTTGATATGGCAAATGCTGCAAATGAACAGGGTCTTGCAAACTTTATTGCAGAAAGAATTGATCAACATCAGTTCTGGTCATGGCAACTTTCATCATCATTAAAAACATCTGTAAATTAAGGAGAATAAAATGGCAACAAAAGGAAGTTTAGAAGCAATCATTGAGGTTGCAAAAAAAGAAGTTGGAACCATTGAGGGTCCAAAAGATAATGAGACAAAGTACGGAGCATGGATGAAAGTAAACTTTCAACCTTGGTGCCAGTCTTTTGTTTCTTGGTGTGCAATGACAGCAGGTGTTGCAAAGTTTCCTAAGTCTGCATCGACAGTTGCAGCATCAGATCAATTTAAAAAAGAAGGACGATGGTCAGATGCACGCAACGACGATCCTCAAGCTGGAGACTGGATTTATTTTGATTTTCCAGATGACGGTGTAAATCGTATTTCGCATGTTGGTCTTTGCATTAAAAATAATGGCGATGGAACAATTCAAGTTATTGAAGGAAACACATCTGGAACTGCAAAGGGAGATCAACGAAACGGTGGAATGTGCGTTGAAAAAACTCGTGGGTACGTAAAAGATAACAAAAAGAAGTTACTTAATGCTGTTGTAGGATGGGGACGACCAGTATATGCTGGAGAAGAAGATGCACCTCTTTTAAATAAATTAGCTCCCGCTCCTGTTAAAAAGGCAACAGATTCAAAGCCAGTAGCAAAAAAAGTAGCTCCTAAGAAGACTAAGTAATGTACGAATACCACGTTAAAAAAGTAACTAATGTAGTAGACGGAGATACAATAGACGTAGAAATTGATCTAGGCTTTGACATATCATTTAGTTCAAGAGTAAGACTGGCTGGAATTGATACTCCAGAAAGTAGAACTACAAATAAAGCGGAAAAAGTTCTAGGGCTAGAAGCTAAAGAGTATGTTAAGTCTAAGATTAAAGACGCTAAAGAAGTTGTCATTAAAACAGAAAAAATGGACTCATCAGAAAAATATGGACGTATCCTTGGTTGGGTATTTTTAGATGGTTCTAAGATTTCTATTAATGAACAAATGATTGCTGATGGATATGCCTGGGGATACCTTGGGGATACCAAGGTAAAAGACTTTGAAGCACTTGCAAAAGTAAGGGCTAAAAAGAAGTAGACAATCTAGAAATATTTTGCTATAATAATATATGGATCGCTCATTAGAGGGTCCATATATTAATTTATTCGCTTGAAAGGGGAATATAATGGTAACAACAACTCTGGATTTTTTTAATGATCCATTTTTCATTGGCTTTGATCGCCAAATTAAAGATCTACAAAATATAAATAGAAATACATCAAACTATCCACCTCATAATATCTCTAAGGTTACAGGCTCAGACGATATGTATGTTATTGAGCTTGCTTTAGCAGGATTTAATAAAGAGGACATTGAAGTAGAACAAGATAAAAATGTACTAACAATTAAAGGTGCTTCTCATGAAGACCCTCTTAAAGAATATATTTATAAGGGAATTGGAGCACGTTCATTTGTTAAAACATTTTCGCTTGCAGAATACGTAAAGGTTAATTCTGTAATTATTTCAAACGGAATCTTAATGGTAGGACTAACTAAGTTCATTCCAGAAAGTGAAAGACCAGTTAAGTTTGATATTCATGACTTTGATGAAATAGAAGGATTTGAAGATCTTAGAGATACTGAAGTAAAAACAAAAAGAACAAAGAAATAGTATAATAGAAATCTGCACCCCGTCACTGGGGAGTCGCAGATAGCGGGCCGCTACCCGCAGGATGGACCTGAGTATGTCCGCAAACTGCTCACTAACATTAAAGGATACACAATGCCAGTATATGAATATAAGTGCACTGAAGATGATGCACATGCAACAATGTCAGTACACAGATCAATAATGGACGATGATCCAGGTTACACATGTGTTGAATGTGAATCAGAAATGACTAGACACTTTACTCCTTTTGGAATTCAGTTTAAAGGCAATGGGTTTTACAAAACAGATAATCCTAAGTAATTTAAAACAACATTCTGATATAATTACTAAGTAAACAAAAATATTGTTTTACTTAGGAGATACCTAGTTGACTAGAAAGTTAAGAATATTTTGCGCCTTCCTGCTTGCTACAGGTTGGCTTTTTGCTATACCAGCTGATTCTAGCGGGGCAACATCAGAAATATCTGCTACAGTTTCAGAAGGAGAAGTGCTTACACTGTCTGCTCCATCTGGTTTTAAAATTGATCGTGTATTATTTGCCTCATATGGAACACCAGTAAATTATACAATTGGAAGATGTCATGCAATAAACTCTATATCTATTGTAGAGGCGGCTATCAAAAATGAATCATTAACTATTTCAGCTACAAATGGTGTCTTTGGAGATCCATGCGGTGGAACACGTAAATCTTTGTCGGTTACATTATCAATTCAAGAATTACAAATATCTCCAGTTAACCCAACCTCAGAATTAATTACAATTGGTGCACCAAGAAATCTATCCGTAGTAGATGGATCAACATCAACAGTGCTATCTTGGGATTCTCCAAATAGTGGCACAAGACAGCCAGAAAGATATGCAATTAGTTTTAACTGTGATAAATGCAATGGTTGGGGTATTGCTACAGGTAATGTTGGAGATTCTAATGCTTTAAATACAAATATAACTATTAGTCATTCGTTGCTTGAAAGTTTAATGCCAAGCGGAACAATATGGTCATTTCATATTAGATCAGATAATGATACATTACATTTATACTCTGAGAATTCAAATGTAGTAACAATTAAAATAGGTAAAACTTCAGAAGAATTAGCTAAAGAACAATCTGTGATATTAGCAGAACAACAAAGATTAGCAGCAATTATTGCAGCAGAAAAAGCAAAACTTGAAGCAGAAGCTGCAGCAAAACTAGCAGCAGAATTAGCAGCTAAAGCAGAAGCAGATCGATTATCTGCAATTGAAGCAGCAAAAGTACAAGCAGAAAAAGATAAGTTAGCAGCAGAAGCCGCAGCATTGGCTGAACAACAAAGATTAGCAGCAGAATCTGCTGCTAAGAAAGCAGAAGAAGATCGCATCGCTGCAGAATTGGCTGCTGCTAAAGCAGAAGAGGAAAGATTAGCAGCAGAAGCTGCTGCTAAGAAAGCAGAAGAAGATCGCATCGCTGCAGAATTGGCTGCTGCTAAAGCAGAAGAGGAAAGATTAGCAGCAGAAGCTGCTGCTAAGAAAGCAGAAGAAGATCGCATCGCTGCAGAATTGGCTGCTGCTAAAGCAGAAGAGGAAAGATTAGCAGCAGAAGCTGCTGCTAAGAAAGCAGAAGAAGAAGCTAAATTAGCAGAAGAGGCTAGACTAAAGTCTGAGGCGGAAGCAAAGGCAAAGGCAGAAGAAGATGCTAGACTTGAAGCAGAAAAAATTAAAGCGGAGCAAGAAAAATTAGCAGCTGAAAAAGCGGCAAAAGAAAAAGAAATAAAAGATCTAAAGGCTAAAGAAGATGCTCGTATAGCTGAAGAAAAAGCAATACAGGCAGAAAAAGACAAAGCTTTATCTGATGCACAAAAAGCAGCAGAATCTGGTAAAGAATTAAATAAAGAAGAAAAAGCTGCAGTTGCAGAAATATTAATTGAAAAAGCATTAGAATCTGGTCAAACAATTACTGCATCACAAATTGCATCCTCTGGTATTGAGTATAAAGATTTACCTCCAGATACACCAGTTGAAGTCAGAACTTCAGAAAGTGGTGAAGCATTAGTTATTACTGCAGAAGTTGCAGCTAACGTAGCAATGGTAACAGATGCTGGAGCACTGTTAGACGCAGTATTTACAGACCCAGGAGCGGCACTACAAGCTCTTGGAAGCATTGGTGCAGATATGACACCAGGAGAAAGAGAAGAAGCAACAAAAATGGTTGTGGCTACAGTAGTAGCAACAGGTGCAGCAATGAATGCAGTTGCTGCAGCAACACCCACTGGAGGATCAACAAGAAATAATTCTGGAGGATCAAGTGGAGGAGGAGCTTCTAGCGAATCCAAGGGAGTAAGAAGGAGAAAACCATGATAAAAATATTAAAAGATATGGCTGATCAATTGTGGACACTCTTAGGTATGTTTATTGCCTGGGTTGTTCTAGATGGAAGTGCAAAAACAATTGTAGGATATGCAATCATTGCAACATTTATTGTATGGGCAGTTTCATATCCAATTAGAAATCGAGAGGAATAATAATGGCTAAAGCATATATTGAAAAACCAACACATGTTGGAGGAGGCGCAATTGCAAGTATTAATAATATTTTAGCTAGAATTGTAGCAGTATTTGCAGCGTCTGGATTATCTGTAATTGGAGCAGGTGCAGTTGTAGGTATTAGCACAGCAAAAGCAGTCGTATTGGCTGGAACACTTGGAGTAGCAACAGTAGTTGAAAAGCTTGCTCGTGGGTTTTTAGATGATGGTAAATTAACTGTAACAGAAATTAATGCAGCATTTACAGCAGTAGATAAAAAAGCTGCAAAGTGATATAATTAGACTATGAACACCTATAAAGTTAAAATGGATGTAGAGTTAGAGGTAACAGCCTTTAATGAGACAGACGCCAGAGACTACGTTGGTGATATATTTAACATAGACGATGAAATTAAAAAGGTTAATATAGTCAAAATAACAGAAAAAAATAAATAAACCATTGACAGAGCCGCAGTTTTTGCTGTATAATAATACACAGAGACTGCGGTTTCTGCTTTTTGATGGTCTGTAATTCAATGGTAGAATGCCGAACTGTTAATTCGGACGCAGCAAGATCGATACTTGCCAGACCAGCAAAAAATCTAGGCGGACTTACTAGATAGGAAAGAAATGCTTTATCTTACACTCAAAGGTGTAGAGGTCTTTATAGAAAGATCTAAAACAAAAAGTCAAGAATCATATTGGGATAACTACGATTTACTAATATGGAAACAAAATCCAGGCGGCTTTACTAATCTAAAGGGAATGTTTAGAAAAGATCAGTGGGGCGTTACAGAAAGAATTGCTGTTAACGAACAAGGTATCTGGAAGCTGCCAAGCAAATATGTCAAACATTTTAAATGAATTAGGTGTAGATGAAGATGATTTAGATTGGTTCCACCTTGGAATTTGTAGAGGTATGGATACAAATCTATTTTATGATAAATATGAAGCCGATGTAAATATAGCAAAAAGTATTGATGAGGCTTGTTTTAGTTGTCCAGTATCAAAGATGTGTTATCAAGCTGGTGTAGAAAATGATGAGCAAGGAGTATGGGGAGGAATTTATTTAAATTCTGGATCCATTGATAAAACAAGAAATTTACACAAAACACCAGAAGTTTGGAAAAAGATTAGGATTAAAAATGGAATTTATAAATAAAGATAAAGACCATTTTAAATATGGTGTAAATGAGTGGACAGGAGAACCAAATAAACCTGTTTTTTATACACCAGAGATGGCAAAAAGAATTAGAGATATTAAAAAGCCCGATATTCATTTACAAATGGATATAGTTAGGTACCCAGATTTTTTAACAATAAGACTATATGAAGATAATTTTTTACAATACGAAGGTATTAAAAAAGAAATGGTAATTGATTACGTTGGAAAAGTTAAAAAGTTAATCGAATCTTACGGAGTAAGGTGCGAATTAGAGGGGGTACCAAGTGCGAGAATACTACGAAATAATTAAGATCGTGTTCATTCATGCTGAAAGAGTATATGGCTCAGTAGAAAGCTTGGGCCTATATGCATCAAAAGTTAAATACCAAAAAGATGGTATTGAAATAGAAGAAGTGTTAGAAAATGATGAATTTACCATAATGGATGAAATTGTTTTTGAACACATAGAGGAATCTAATTAATGGAAAAAATACTATGTTACTCATGTAACAAGACTAAGAACAAGCTAAACGTAAGAAAATCAATTTTAATTCCAATTAACTTATTAATGTGTGAGACATGCATATCATCTAAGTTTGAGCCTAGATGGGTAGTAATTTTAGCAGGCAGGCAATTAGGATCAGATGCAGTTAAAGAGTTTATTATTAAAAAGAAATATATAGGAAATGAAATTGCAGCCTCTGAACTGCTTGTTTAATTAAGTATTAGCACTAAATTTAGGGTATAATTAAACTATTATGACCCTGGATGCCAACTCTGTAATTATTGTAATTATCGCTTCAATATTGAGCGGTATGGGAACAGCCTTGGTATCTGGCATCAAAGAATCTAAAAGAGAAAAAGCTAGGCTTGTTGAGCGTGAACAAGACTTGCTTAAAATGGATTTAAAAGATCTTGAAATTAAATTATATAAATTAGAAAAGGATTTATCAGAATGGCGAGATAAATACTACAGTGCTTTGCAAGAGTTAATTGAAGTCAAGGCTGAGCTTGAAGAAACTTTAATTAAATTAACCCATATAGGCCTTCACGAATAGACTTTCGAATTTATATTTAGTATACTAGGATTATGACCTGTATAGTAGCAATAGCTCAAAATGGTGTAGTCTATATGGCATCAGATCATGCCGCCTCAGATGATAAAACTGGTTGGATACTTGCTAGAAAAGAACCTAAAGTATTTAAAGTAGGACAATATGGAATTGCATTTACAGATTCATTTCGAATGGGACAAATTCTTCAATATTCATGGACCCCACCAAAATATACTCCAACAAAAACTAACTCAGGATTAGATAAATTTATGAGAACTAAATTTATTGATTCTGTAAAGCAAGCATTTAAAGATAACGGATATGGCTCTATTGGATCTTCATCAGAAGAAGACACAGGCGGAATTTTTATAGTTGGTGTATGCGGAAGAGTTTTTACAATTGATGAAGACTTTCACGTAGGTGAAAATATTGTAAACTATATGGCGGAAGGAAGCGGCGGACAGATAGCCCTTGGTGCTTTATACGCTACAAAAAATCAAAAGAATCCACGCTTACGCTTAAAAGCAGCATTAGAAGCAGCATCAGAATTTAATATGAGTGTATCTGCCCCCTATACATATATCCAAGTATAAGGTATAATAGAACTATGAAGTGGCTCATAGTAATTATACTTGCATTAGTAGTATATCGCTGGGCATTAAAAATTAAAAAAAATGTAAATTTATTTTTAGAAAACTATGAAATTGCAATTATAGATAAAGAAGATGTAGAACGACAAGGAACACATACTGATGATATACTACAACTTCGTCCAGAAACATATGACAAGTCTATTGATTTAAGAGGCACTCCAACGCACCTATGTCCATGTGGATCAAATATATGGAGTCTTAAGGTTATTTTTGAAGATTTTGAAATTGCCACATACTTCCTAGATATGGAATGTGTCAGTTGTGGTAGTGTTGCTACGGCACCTACCCCCGTAGATAGAAAGGAATAAATATGAGAAAATCTGAAAGACTAAGGTTGCTAGAAATGCAAGTAGTTAGACTTGAAATGTTAGTTGAACTGTATACACAAACCTTAACTAATCTATTAGAATCTCAGGGTATGCAATCGCCTACCCAGTTGGATGCTGGCAAATGGTATCAAGCTAAATTAAATAAACTAGACAACGAATAGACTATTGACAATCTGTCAATATTTAGTAGAATAATACTATGGATAATAAATTAACAGTTCTTGAAGAAATAATTAAAGAAATTGGTGAAGAGTTATATCAAAAGTGGTATAACGGTCTTGCAATTGAAGATAGAACAGAAGAAACTTCAAAAGCAATGTCAACAAATGCTGGAGAAACTGCAGTATGGGTTATTCAAACATTTATGAATAAGTTTAATGCAGCAGCAGAAGAATTAAAGCCTAATGATAGTAACTGATGAAAGCTTTAATGAAGTTATTACATCTAATGGTTTAGTTCTTATAGATTTTTGGGCGGAATGGTGTGGACCTTGTAAAAAAGTATCGCCAATTTTAGACGAGATATCAAAAGAACATGGAATACTTGTTGGTAAATTAAATATTGATGATAATCCATTAAAAACTGTTGAATATTCAGTATCTTCTATACCTACTATGATTTTATTTGAAGATGGTGTTGCAATTAAAACAATTATTGGAGCAAAACCAAAGCATAAAATGCTTGAGGAGTTGTCAGAATGGTTTTAGAATTTAATTCAGAAGATTCTAATCATTTGGAGTTTGAGATATGGCTTAAAAATGGTTATGATCGTGGGTGGGTATCAGATGTATTTTGTGATACTCATGACGGCCCACCAATGTCAGATGCAGAAATGCAAGAATGGGAAGAAGGCGGAGACCCATGTTCGTTTCATGTAAAAATACATGAATTACACTAAGTTTCTGATTTATTTTAAATCAGATTTAAATAAGGAGAATAATGAATTCATTTAAGAAAATCTCAATTGCTATCGCTGCAGCCCTAGCATTTGTTGGAATTTCTGTAGCACCATCTTCGGCAGCACCACTTGCCGTTACGGTTGCATCAGTTAATAACACAACAACTTACGCAGCACCCGCAACAGTTGCAGTACCATCGGCAAACCAGATCACATCTGGAACATCTTTGTCTATTGTAGCAACAGCAGATACTGGAACAACAGTATCTTTTACTGCATCATCAACAGTTAAGTTGGTTACAGCACTAAATACAACATCTCCAGCAACAGTAACAACTGCTTCTGGGACATCTTCATACACAGCAACATCTGCTGGTACAGCTATTACTGTTTATGCATATACAACTTCAGCAACAGTTGGATCAGTAACTGTTGTAAATGGTGCGTATTCAACAATTGTTTATATTCAAGGAACAGCAGGTCCAGCATATAATGTTGCACTTTCAGTACCTTCTGCAACAGCAGTTGGAACTGTTCCAACAATTACAGCATTGGCTACAGATGTATTTGGAAATCCAGTTGCCTCAGAGCCCATTATGGTTACTTTAGTTGGAACAGCATTTGCTGATTCTTCTATTACAAAAACGCTCACAACCTCAGCAGTTACATCTGCAGTAGGTGTAACTCCAGTAACAGTGTTTGGTTCTAAAACAGAAGCACTTGCTACAGCAGTTACGGGAGAAATAACAGTAGTTGCAACTGGAGCTAATTCAGCAACAGCAGTAACAGGTCTTGCTGCTCCAGTTAAGTCAGCAATTTCTAAGTTCACAGTATCTGATCTTGCTGGTCAGATTGCTTTGCTTAAGGCAGAACTAGCATCAGAAAAGTCTGGTCGTGCAACAGATAAGGTTGCAGCAGATAAAGCACTTTCAGATGCAAAGATTGCATCAGATAAAGCAATTGCAGATGCAAAGGCAACATCTGTAACAATTCAAGCAGCAGCAGATCTTGCTAAGGCTACTTACATTGCAGAGTATAATGCTTTAGCAAAGAAGTGGAATACAAAGAATCCAAAGGCTAAAGTATCATTAAAGAAGTAATTCTTTAAATTAAAAGGGGCAGGACTAAAAGTCTTGCCCCTTTATCTTATAAATGATAGAATGAGTTTATGGATAATCTTACAGAGTACTTACATGAAAAACATAGAAAAAAGATTGCGGATGAAATAAGATATTTAGAATTGCCTCCAGAGTGGAGACCACACGAAGTTATAAGATATATAGTTAGGATAATAGAAAAAAACAATGGGTAAACACCACGATAAAATTAAAAAAGCATTAGAACAAAGAATTGCAGCAACTCCAAACGGTGCAGGGTATAAAAAACCTGGCTCAATGAATAAAAAAAAGACAGGATACCGTGGCCAAACAGCCAAAGGATCTAAATAATGTTTGGTGAAATTTGTGAATGGGGTGAATGTAAAAATAAATCTACCAGAATAGCCGCTAAGCCAGAAGGCGGCATAATAGATATTTGCGACCATTGCTGGCATCAATATTATAGATCCTAATCAACTAAATGCTATAATAGACTCATAGATGGATTTCTAGACCCATCTAAATACAACCTATAGGAGTAATAAAATGACAGACGGAATTAACTTGGACGGTTTCTCAGCAAATCGAAATCCAGCGGGAACAAATGATATTAATGCATCAGGTGACTATTCACCAGCAACAGGATCATTTCCTGCAGCACAGGATATGTCTTCACAAGGAAATGCAGGATTAAATGGAGAAGGATCTTCAGGATCACTTCCAATTTCAGGTCCAGATGAGTCAGACATGATTGGAATGAATTAATAATGTGTGATATGTGTGGTTGTGGCAGCCAAGACTTTATGGGAGTTTCAATGAAACGTCCTGAAGATATGACATTGATGATGGGTCAAGCAGATATTAATGTTGTTAATGAAAATAATAAGGAGAACATGTAATTATGTGTGACGTATGCGGATGTGGAGCTTTAGGAAGCTCAACTGGTATTGTTCCAGTTACAATTACAGATGTTTCAAGAGATGGTGAATCAGGTCTAACTTTAGACATGACTTCAACACCAGAGCAGACAAGACAATTCATTAATGAGTAATTTTACAAAAGATGATGGTACTGGAATGACGCCACCACCAGCAGCAGGATCTGCTTCTGGTGCGGTAACAAGTCGTGAAGCTACAAGAAAATATCCAAAGCAAGGTGTTAAGCCAAGAATGAAGATAGATATAAATAGTCACGGTATACGTAGAGAAACTTCTTTGGACCCAAAACCTAAGAAGACAAGACCAAAGAAGGTCTAACTATATATTGAATATGGCCCCGTAACTGGGGCTATATTTATTTAAGGATAATTATGTGTAAAGAATGCGGGAACTGTTCAAAAGAACATTCAAGAACTATAGATGATGCTATAGATGAAACTCTTGACTCTCCCATATAAATATTATATAATTAAAGAATGAAAGAGCCTAAGATAATGAAGATGGATTGGCGGTCATTAGGATATTGGCCAGTATATAAAGATGGAAAGCTTACATGGGAAAAGGATCCAGAAAATGATTGATTGGTTAGTTAATAGAATTTTTAGGTGGGATCCACTTCGCAAAGCTATCTTTGATGAAGTAAGACTATATCAATCTATAGATAAAGCTATGTGGGAACATGATCGTCTATATCCAACTAATCTAACTTGGTCCGAAGGAAATAGATGGTATGGTTGGACATATAACCCTCAACTAAAACGTTACTATTTTGACGATATTGGTAATGAATCCTTAATGGGTCTATGGGAAGATCAATGGCTTAAAGAAGCTGATGAAGGTCTTTTAAAATAGTAAATGCTATAATAGACTAATGAGCGAAAAAACAGGATATAAACCAACTTCAGGAATGCAATCTGCTGCACGTAGAGCAATTAAGCTTAAAGAAGATGGCAAAGCTAAAGGAGCAGGAACGGCTGTAGGTTGGACAAGAGCTGGTCAGTTAGCAAGAGGCGAAACATTAAGCCTTTCTACTGTTAAAAGAATGTACTCATTCTTCTCTCGTCATGAAGTAGATAAGCAAGGCAAAGATTGGGATAACGCAGAAAATCCATCAAATGGAAAGATAATGTGGCTAGCTTGGGGCGGGGATGCAGGATTCTCTTGGTCTCGTAAAATAGTTAATAGGGAGAAAACAATGAAAAAGAATTTAGAACTAAATGAGATCGTAGAAGAGATTAAAGATATGTTTGATGATGTCGTTAATCCAATTACTAAAACAGTTACAGTTGAAGTTGAAGAAGATAATATGGCAGAAGATACACAAGATACTGCAGGATGCGATTGTGCAGGTTGCATGGAGTGTAAAGCAAACGGCGGATGCGATATGAAGAAGTGCCAAGGACATAATGGCATGAAAAAAGTAGAAGATTTAGATAAAGCTAAAGATAAATATGATGGTGTAATTGAACCTAGAAAAGGTGAGCCAGCAGATAAAGAACTATATTCTAGAATAATTTCTGAAGCAAAAAGAAAATTTGATGTATATCCATCTGCATATGCAAATGGGTGGGTAGTACAAGAATATAAGAGACGTGGGGGAACTTATAAAGTATCTAAAGATATCTTTGAAGGATCATTTGACCCATATGCCTTGGTAAAACGTAAGTTTAGTGCTGAATCAAGAAGAAGAATGGCAAATGCTGGTAATGCAATGCCAGACGGATCTTACCCAATAGGTAATAAAGATGACCTAATGAATGCTATTCGTTCATGGGGACGTGGCGGATCAGATCCAAAAGTTAAAGCACATATTAAGCGTCGTGCAAAAGAGCTAGGCGCAGAGGACATGATTCCAGATAATTGGAAGTAAATGGGTATCCTAGATAACCTAGAGGCCTATATGGACCTACAGGAGCCCTACAAGGTAGCCTGTAGCAAATGTCATAAACTATTTATTAAGTCTACAGATGAACCTTTTATATGTTTATTATGTTCACAATAAGTTTAATATAACTCGCAATTAGTGCGAACGAAAAGTGCGGCGGAAAGAAGAACCCTATTGACGGAACCCGTCGTATATATTATACTTAGGGCATGATTCAAAGTTTAGAGATACCTGATCCATTTGCCACCTTTGTAGCAAACAAATATGCTAAATTAGGTGGTCTCAAATATGACTTCTTTGCTAAAGAATGGTATCTAAAAGCAGCTTGCTGTGGGGAAGAACTTTATGCTCCCAATAGAAAGACTATGACTAAAATCAGACTTTATCATACTCGTAATGAATGTATGGGCGGATATTAATGTTATTTCATGAGATAGAAGAATATGTTCCTAAATTCAAAGCGGGACCTAATAATGGGAGAAACCCTAATAGACTTGAAACAAACTTTAGACTTGATCCTATGCCCTTTAAATGGACTATATATAAGCACGGAGAGATAGCCACATATGGCTATTGCCATAGCAGAGGGCAGGCGGAAGAGATAATAACAAGAGAGCTAAGGCTTAGATCATAATGGCATATAGCAGATTCTATGATAGCGATATATACATATACCCTAGCGTATTTGGATGGATTGAATGTTCTGGATGTTTTCTAAACACATCTCCAGATGAAGATACTATATTTAAGTCTGAACGTATACATGATGATAAGACTCTATTAATGCATATGCTACAACATAGAATATCTGGACATAATATACCAGATGGTTTGGAAGCAAA
>Ga0214921_10001453_pt1 | contig 40393 bp, 39 predicted proteins | sample LL1505_MetaG_FD_177992 | JGI IMG/M metagenome (GOLD analysis project Ga0214921, IMG submission 177992) | Freshwater microbial communities from Lake Lanier, Atlanta, Georgia, United States - LL-1505 | ecosystem: Environmental > Aquatic > Freshwater > Lake | place: USA: Georgia | collected...
ATCAAATGGAATATTTTTTTGACATGCAAGAAGAGATGTAATAGGAACTTGTTGTGCTATTATACATTCTAATGGATATTCTCCAAAAAAACAATTATACCTTTTATTTTTAAAAATAAAATCCATTTTTACATTTATTTTTTTATTATTATATGGATTTAAAAAGACATAGTCTATTTGTAGACCTACACTTAATGATACTCCGATAAAGTGTCCTAAAAGTTTTAACTTATCTTTTGGTGCATAATATGTACTATCATATGTAATATCATTACTTAAAGAAATATTCTTGGTCACCTTATATGCACATACATATACTATTCCTGGCTTAAATTTATTAAAATTAAGACGTACTAACTTCATTTAATTTAAATAGATATTTAATAATATATTGATATATTATTATATATCAAAATAACTGTCAATTTTTTTTTTAGAAAATCTAGGTCAATGCTAGAAACTTAATAATATTTTTCTACAATTTAATTTTAAATTAGTTCTATTATAAAAATACAATTAAAAATTTTATTTAAAAATTTATCTTGTTAATTTATTATAATAAGTTTCTAGCATTGAAATCTAGGTTTTAGTATTCAATATAAATTAGTAGGAGAATGATGAATCACTGCTTCATTATCCGTTTTAAGATATTCAAAGAGTTTTGGTTGTTTTAAGCATTGAGGTACTCTTTCTATCCATCTTTGTTCTATTCCTTTTAAAGTATGTTCCAATAATTCTTGAAGTTCAAGGTTTCCTTCTTCACCTATGTATTCTTGAATCATGTGTATGACACCAAATGGTAGATTTTTCTTACATGCAAGAAGACATATAATAGGAATTTGCTGTGATATAATACACTCTATAGGATATTCCGCAAAGAAAGCATAATATCTTAGTCCCCCCTTGAAATAATCAATTGGTATAACAATTTCTTCATGGTTATATGGATGAAAGAAGGTATAATAAATTTTCTGGTCTTCATAAGTTGCTCTGATAAAGTATCCTAAAAGCATTAGTCGACTAACAGGAGCATTATATGTACAACTATCAATAGATAACCGACTTGTAAATGTGTTATTCCAACCTTTAAATATATTTTTGCGGCAAGTTGCACCAATATATATAGTATGGGGTTGAAAATAAGGAAAGCAACAACGTTTTAAAGGAAAACGGTGCTCAGACATTATGCTTCATAATATATTTATTATATAAATAAATATAGATATAAATAACTGTCATTTTTTTATAAGTACATAAAATTATAAAATTATATAATATTAAATATATTATAATGAAGATTGATATAAATAAATTAGAATTTAAAAAAAATAATGATAATATATATCAAATATTACATGACAATAATATTTTAAAATTCTGGAGTCCATCTATACTTATTCCATTTGGTTTAGACAATGAATATGATAAATATATAATTAGATTAGAATTGAATGAAAAAGATAAAAATACAAATAATCACGATCATCTTAAAAAAATATTTTTACATATTGAAAAAATAGTTAAAGAAAAATTAAATATTGATGATTACGAATTTAAAAGTATTATTAAAAAAAGAGATAAAAAGGATGATTTAATAGAATGTAAAATAAAAACAATTAAAAATAGTATTATTACAACAATTGAATATGAAGATACAGAAAATAATTATTTAAAAACTATTTTTGATTTACCAAAACAATGTTATGTAAAAGTATTATTTGAAATATATGGTTTATGGGATTATAGAACAGAAAAAAAAGAAAAAAATAAAGTTGGATTAATATTATATGCAACTAAAATAATCGTACAAAAATAATATTGATATATATGCGTTAATTAAAAAAATAATTTTTATTCAGATATAATAAATGATAGTAGATGAAACATCATATGAAAAGTTCAATAACAGTGATATCAATGATTTAAATAAATATGATTTTAAACTTGTTTTAAATGATCGTTTTATTTATGTAAAAGATCCAAGAAATAATTATTTTAGCTGTCAAACACCATTTTTAAAGATTTTAAAACCTGTTCATATTACAATAAAAAAAAAAAAAACTATTGCTAAAAAATATTTAATATTAGAAACAAATGATGAATTAGATTTTAATAATCAAATAGGTGAATTTATGTTTATTATAAATAAAATTCATGAAGTATCTCAAGAAAAAATTAAAGAAAAAAGTTTAGAATGGTTTAATACCGAATTTGATGAATTTGGTCTTGATATTAAAGTTAGACGTCCAATTGATCAACAAAAAGACAATGAATTTATAAAAATATCAATACCATCAAATATTGAAGATGAAATATCAAAATTAACAAAAGGAAAATATATATTATGTAATATTATCTTTAAAGGATTAAAATTATCAAATGATTATATTAATGAAGAATGGGAAGTCGCAGATTTTATAACACAAGAAAAATATGATGAAGAACAAAATCAAGAATTTATTAATAATTCTGTAGAAATGGATACTATACAAACATTATTAGAAAATGTTCAAATTCAAGATGTTCCACACATTGAAGAAGTAAATGTAGTTAATGATACTCCTCATGTTGAAGAAGTTCCTCATATTGAAGAGATTCCACATGTTGAAGATGTAAATCAAATAAAAAATATTAAAATAAAATCGAAAGTTAAACCAAAAGTTTCAAAAAATGAAACAATTAAAAAATTAAGTAAAAAAATTATTTTTAACAAAAAATAAATTTTATATAATTTATTTTTAAATTATATTTGTATTATCATGAATTTTTTTTTATTAGTAATAAATATAATATGGCTAAAAATTTAGATGCATCTAATTCCGATTCTAATAATATATTAAAAACAATAATAATAATATTAATTGTTGCTGCTATTGCATACATCATTTATTATTTATATACTACAAATAATAAAAAAACCAATATAAAAAGTGAATCCGTAGAATCTGAAAATAAAAAAGTTAAAAATATTGAAGTTCCTTTAGAAAACATTCAACAAGTAAATTATAAAATGAATGGTAAATTAGAAGGTCAATCAAATCCTATTATGAATAAAACAAGTATGCTTCCTTCCGGATCAATTGTTGGACAAAATGATATCGAACATTTTAGTCAAAATCAAAATTTTTCAGATGAAAGAAATTCATCCTCATTTCCAAAAGAACAATTAACAGCAGATGAATTATTACCACAAGATAATTCAAGTTTATGGGCACAGGTAAATCCATCTGGGGAAGGATCTTTAAAAGATAGAAATTTCCTTCAATCCGGATATCATATAGGAATTAATACAGTTGGTCAAACTTTACGTAATGCAAACCTTCAATTACGTTCCGAACCTCCATGTCCTCAAGTAAAAGTTTCACCATGGTTACAAGCAACAATAGAACCAGATCTAGGTAGAAAACCATTTGAAATTGGCGGATGTGCTTAGTAACCATTTATAGGATAGAAATCTAGAAGTTTAATAATATTTTATTATTCATAAAATATTATTTGTTTATAAAAAAAAATTGAATTATTTATTGTACTAATTAAATAATTCTTTTATATTTATATAAAAAATGCCTGTATATTTTGGATTACCTTTAACTTTAATTGAAATCATACGTATTCTTGGACTTGATAATGATGAAAATATTGATAAAATTAAGAATGAACATAGTAGATATTATGGTTGTTATCTTTGTGATTATTTAAATAAAGTATTAATGAATAAACAAGATAAATTAGAGGTTCATAAAATTATACAAATTTATCCTACGGATAAAGGACAATATGTATTAGGATATGAAGTAGTAGAAGTTGCGAATGTATGGGATAATTTGTTGTCTGTTGATAATATGATTATTTTATTATTTGAATTAAAAAATAAATTTAAAAAAGATGTTACACTATTAAATATAGATCTATCATATGTTTCTATTGAACATATGGAAGGTTATCCAACATATGAAAAAAATCCAGAACCTTATATTTTAGAATGGTCTTAATATATTTTCTATTTTATTCAAATTATTATAAAACCAATGTTTAAATTCAAGAGGTGTTTCTATTTCAGTAAAATCATATTTCTTAATTAGTTTTTTTAATTTATTACGCATTGTTATATTCGGATATAATGCACAAAAATTTATAAAAAAATTATAAATTTGATCATAAACATACAATGCCATCTTATCATATTCAAAAGTACTATATACAATTTTTATAATAAAAAAATTGTCACTGTGATTTATAATATTTATTTCTTTATTAAATTTTTTATAAGAATATAATGGTTTATTAAGAAATTCATTTACAATATTATGTGCATCAAAAACCCATTTTTTTAAATAAATTCTTGTTATATTTTTTTCTTCTAGAGGATTTGAATTATAAATTATATCTGTATAATGTTGTCTACAACCTAGACATGGTAATATAAATATAAAAGATGTATAAAATATAAAGTAATTATGTTTTTTATGTTCATTTATTTTAAAATTATTATTATTACTAAATGAATGTAATAAATGCCATGCTTTAGGCCCCCATTGTTGTTTTCCATATATTATCATAATAATATATATTATATATTTTTATAAAATATTTTTTTTTGAAAAATATAATATTATTATAGTTTAGGAAATATGGATAATTTTAAATCCTATGAATTTATATTTTTATATTTAATTAATAAATGTGTATTATTATTTAAATATATTGAAAATCATTATCAAAAAGAGATTTTATATGATATTAAAATATTTATTAATAAATTAAAAGATATTTTTTCATTACCCGATTTTGATAATAATGTAAATAAAAAAAATAAAATTTTACAAATTTTAATAGAATATTTTGAAAAAATAATAGAAACAAAAATTTATAAGTTAATCAATTATCCAAATAAAGATATTATTATTAGTGAAATAGATAAATTAGCATTAAAAATATGTGAAGAAAAAGAATACTCGTATAATCATTGTAAAAAAGAAGATAATGATAAAAAATACTCGTATAATCATTGTAAAAAAGAAGATGATAAAGAAGATGATGATAAAAAATATATGAATAATCATTGTAAAAAAGAAGATGATGATAATAAAATCTTAATAAATGATATTGAAAATAGAATAAATAATAAAATCAAACATATATTTAATGAAATTGAAAATAATATAAAAAAATCATTAAAAGAATATTTTATTTATACGGAAAATGTAGAATATGATTTAGATAAAAAATTTAATGAAAAAATGCAAAAAAACAATTTATATATTGAAAATAAAATTAAAGAATTTTTAAACAATGATATAAATAGCATTGATATTAATATTTTAATTAATAATCAAATGAAAGATATATATAATTATGTAGAAAATATGATAAATAGTTTTAATGTAGATGTAAAAAAAAATATAAACAATGATATCGAAAATAAAATTAAAATATTAGGAAATATTTTTAATACAAATATAAAAGAAGTATTTAATAATTTAAATACAAAAATAATAGAAAATGAACAAGATTTAATAAAAATAATAGATGAAAAATTAACATATTGTAATGAATTTAATAAAAATAATTTTAGTATTTTTTTTGATAAAGAAAATAATGAAATACAATTATATTATTATAATGAATTAATTACATCTACAAAAATAAATATTAAAGGATTGATCGGACCAAAAGGACCACAGGGAAATAAGGGTGATACTGGTTATACTCCAATTATAAGAAGAGTACAATTTACAGAAAACAATAAAATAAAATTTATTATTCAAGAAAATAATACTATATATGAAATTATATCTGATAATAATTTACCTCCAGGACCTCAAGGAATTCAGGGTGAAAGAGGTTTAGAAGGAAAAACATATATAGATTTAAAATGGAATCAAGAAAATGTAATGAGAATAGATGAAGATATAAAGGATAGTTTAATATTTTTAAAATCATTATGTATAGGTGATAAAAGTCATTGTTTAAAAGATAATTCAATGGCAATTGGAGGCGCAAAATGTTTTCAAAATAATTCTTTTGCCATTGGTTCAAATTCAAAAACATTAGATTCTGAAAGTATTGCATTTTATGGAACATGTATCGGGAAAAAATCATTTGCTTATAGAGCTGATAATGTTGATGAAAATGTAGTACAATTTGGTAAAAAAGAGAAGAATTTATATAATATTGATACTTTTGATATATATTCTAAAGAAATTAATTTAGATTGTGATATAATAAAAAATAAAACAAATAAATATGAAAATAATAAAATAAAAGAATTAGAAGAAAAAATAATACATATAGAAAAAAAATTAATAGAAATTTTAAAAAAAAAATGAATTTAAATTTATATATTATATTTAAATTTAAATTTTTTTCTATATTATAAATATAAAAACAAATATGACATTATTTATATTAGATGATAAAGTAAGTAATATTAAAGTATGGCAATTATATGTTGGTTTCGTAATTTTACAAATATTAATTGGTCTAGCTGTTACATTATTAGTAGGAATCTTTGATCTAGCAGGTATTCGCGGTGCTCTTTCTCAAATTATTAGACAGATTGCTATTGTTATGAATGCACAACCACCCCAAAGATATTTAACACCAATCGCAGCAGAAATAAAAGAAGGTAAATATATTTAAGCAAAAAATAATATATATTCAAAATATGTTATATCATTTTATTTATTAATAATTTATTAATAAATAATGAATTCATTGAAGCTTATGATTGAATATTTATAAAATATAATAAATTATCAAGTGTATATTTATATTTATAATCTGTTAATGTACCATCATTATTTATATATTTTATTGTTGGATATTTAGTTATATTTTCATATACACATACTTTATCATTACCATCTTTTATATTTTCAGAATTTATTGCACCAAAATTAAATATATTAATATTTAATAATGCAATATCAATTAATAAAGTTGATATTTTTTTACAATGTTTACACCACGGAGCATAAAATATTATAAATCCTTTTTTATCACTAAAATAATGATTATTAATATATAATTTATCATCTTTATAGTCAAAATCTTTTAATTTTAATTCAATAATTCCTTTTTCTATACCATATATATCTTTATAATAAGAATTATTATTATTATTTTTATTCAACATATTATAATAATATATATATATATATTATTATAATATGTTGAATAAAAATAATATATATATTCTATTATCTATTTTTTTAGGTTTTATTATTTCATATTACTATAATAGATGTTTTGACGAAACTTTTATATTAATGTTTATTTTAATAGCATTAATATTTTATATTCTATTTTATTATTTAGCAGATATTAATAATAAAGAAAAATATATAAATTATACTTTAAGAAATCAATTAGAAGATATTATTGAAGAAGAAAAAATAAATAACTGGAATTATAATATATATGAAGAAGAAAAACCAATAAATATAACAAATAATATATTTGAGGAAGAAAAACCAAAAGAAGATAAACCAAATGAAGAAGAATATATAAATAATCATTTAGTTCAAGAAAAATCTATAACATCTATTCCTATTCAAAAAGTAAATGGAGCATTAAATATTAATATTAATTATGGTTCAGATAATAAATCTACAAATACAACTCCACAAAATTCAATATCTCCATATGAAAAATCAAATATGAATAGTAGAATTTATAATAATAGTGATTGGATTTACGGTAGTAATGCATGGACAGATAATCCAGATTCTTATATTCCCACAAAAATATCTCAACCATTAAATCAATTAATAAATCAAAAAAAAATTGAAGATAATATAGTAAGTCCTATGATGATAAATTCACCTTGGTCAGAATATAAATCAGGAGATGATTCTAATCCAGAACCATATAATCTATAAAAATATTTATAATTTTTATTTTTTTATATATTATTTATATATATATGGATTTTTTTATAGTAATTTTAATTATAATTATCATTCTATTAATTTTATATCTTTATTATAAAAATTATCAATATAATAAGTCATTAGAAAGTTTTGATAATACTACACAAAGTGCATTAAGTACATATTTTCAAAATACAATTGACGCAGATTCATATGCTACAGATAAGAATAAATATCATAGTATAACAGTAAGTAATTCAAAAAATAAACAATGGAATGGAATATGGAAAAATGTTGATTATAATATTTATGCACAATTTATACAAAATAATGATGTATTAATTATGGCATTAAGTAATTCATATATAAACAGTTTAAGTACTGTACCTACTTCTACTGATCCGCCACCTAGTAGTGCTAATGAAATTGCTAATATTACATGTTATAAAACAAATTCATATATTGGAAAATGTAAATTGAGTAAAGATTATTTAAATTTCGTATTGATTAAAACAATATGTGATACTAATCACAATTTAGGTAGTGTATTAAATTTAACTCCATATAATTTGACAGGAGTATATAGTGTAAAAAATACAGTTAAAACAATTACATTAACTGATAATAATAATAAAAGTGTTGAATTATCTTATTTTCCAGGTTATACTTATCCTACTAATAATTATATTGAATCATTAAACAAAAATATAAATCAATATCCTGAAATACCTGATAGTAGTTTTAGTTATAGAGAAAATATATGTCAATCCGATGATAAACCATGTAAAGTACCCGGAATAGCAACATATAAAACAAGAGAAGGTAAAGAATATAATGCATGTGGACGTGTAATATCAGCTACTGATAATACATGTAATCCAGCAACATGTTATTTTTACGGTAGTACAAATCTATGCTCACCAGTAAGCTATCAAGTATATGATTATATGAATTTTGCACCTTTAACAGTACAATCAAATTATTTGAATAACAATTTAACTTTATGCAATAATTTAAAGTATTTTGGTCAATATAATACATGGATTTTATGTTATATTACAAATATTTGTAATGCATATACATTGAATTATCAATTCTTTGGTTCATTATCAGATGAAAGTAGCCTAACTGTACAAGCAGATATTATGAATCAGATGTTAAATGATACTATTCCAGCTACTTCTACTAATCCTATAAAAACGGGACTATTAAAATATTATCGAACAATTATTAAAGATACTAATGCTGTTCCTAGTTCAACAGTTGAGAATGGTAATAATTTTCCTGCTAATAATATATTAAACGCATTATCATTAATAAATTGTGATTCAAGTGTGAACACATGTAGAACTAAATGCGCTGAATATATAGATAATCAATGTTGTCAAAATTCAGATGATAATCAATGTGTTAAGTCTATTGGAAATAAAGAATTATATCCTTGTATATGGCAAATAGATGCAAGTTCAAATGTTTTAAATTCATGTTCTATAATTTTAAGTACTTCTGCACTCTATACAGATACACCCAAAAAATATGCTGAATTCAATGATGATGGAACAACAAATTTATCATTATATAAAGGAGGTTTAAAACAAGAATTAAGTCTTGATCAAACATGGCTAATAGATATGTCTTCATTTGGATATGTATACCTTACTACAAATCTCATAACAAATAATGGATTATATTTAATACCGTCTATGGATAATAGTGGTTTTAATGGTAATGCTAATATTGTAAAATTGGAAAATCAACCATCTAATAATGGAAAATGGTTACTTATAGGATGCACTTTAAATAGTATGAATGACCTAACACCGAATCTACCAACACTTTGTGGTTTAGGAGACAGAATTAACTTATAAAATTTACTTAATTTGTACTAAATAATCTTTTTTATTATTTTTATACTATATTATAAAATAAAAAATATATATTTAATATATATGTCAGATAATAATTTTATATATCCGATCTTAATTATTATTTTTTCAATACTTATTATATATTCAATAATTAATAGTAAAATCATTGAAAAATTTAATAATTCTGTGTCTCCTATAATTAATTATGATATAAATGAGAATAAATCTTTATTACAATTAAATGCATTAGAAAATACGCAATTTACTATAGAAATGATAAATGGAAATTGGACATCAGATGTAACAATAGTTAGTTCAAATCGTGTTGTATCAAATTTAATAACAATCAATGCTGTTGCAAATTACGATTCAAATAATGGTACATTAATATATAATAATAATACATATAATATAACATTTTTATTAAATAATAATTTAAATGCTGTAATGTTAGATAGTTCTGGAAAAGAAACAACTACCTATTTACATATAAAATTTTATAATATTTTTATAAATGAAAAAAATATAAATCCTCCTTTTCCTAAACCAGAAGAATTTAATAGTGTAGTATCTGTATTTTCTAATGATACATTAGTAAATAAATTTGTATCTTATAAAGTTTATGGTACAACTGTTAGTGAAGAAGTTTATAGAATCATCATGACTTCCAATTTTTATATTGAAAGAATTCCCCCTTTATATGATTTAAAAGCATATGATAAAATTATTGGTAATTATGAATATCATCCAAATTATTTAACAGCATCATTTGGTACGACAAATTCAACAATATTAAATACTATTAATAATAATTATAAAGGAAAAATTAAATTTGCAATTCAAAGAGTTTTTTATAGTCCAACGAATGAAAATACTGAAATCATAACTCAAAAAAGTCCAGATATAATATTAGATGTTGTTTTAAATAATCAAATACCAAATAATATTTCTGTATCTTCTTTTAGAACGGATCAAGTTGCAAATAATTTAGACTCTTTTTTAAAACCGAAAGCAACAATATTATATTTTTATAAATTAATAACAATCAATTCATCCTATCAATATAAAAATCCGGATGTAACTGAAAATAATTCCGTTTTAAAAATTAAAAATAATGCAACTACAATAACAATGCCAAACATTGTATACAATGACTTAAGTTCAGTTGAAGAAGTACTTACAAGTAGTTATATAATAACATATGTGAATAAATATAATAGTAATTTATCAGATGTAACAAATATTGATTTTTCAGATCTATATAATTTATTATAATTTTTAAATTGAAAATATATCTTATCTATAATTAAATATGACAATTCATAAATATTTAATTATAGTCTTTATTTTTTTTATATCTATTATTTTCTTATATTTTATAAATTATTTATTTCAAGATAAAGAAAAAAATACATATACAGAAGAATTTTATGTTAAAACCGAAGATAAATTAAAAGAATTAAATAATAATTTAATAAAAAATGGAAGTTTTGAAAATGGAAAAGATTCTCCAAATCATGTTAGTCAAAATGGGTACAATAAAATAATTATGAAAAAAAATCCAGGTGTATCTTCTTATGTATTAGAACAAAAAAGATCCGAAGAATTAACTTATTATGAATTTGTATGTAAAAATGTTAAAAATAGTAAATATCATTTATATTTTTGGTTTTCTATTGAAAACAATGATATATTAAATATTGATTTTGAAAAATTAATTAAAATTAAAATTCAAAACAATGATTTTACAAATTATATTCCAAGATTAAATTATAATATTGTTCAAAAAATAATTTTATCCAATAATGATAATAATATTTGGTATTTAGTGAAATATGATTTTATATCAGATAATAATACAACAGATAAAATGCAGATTTATTTAAATTATAGTATTGATTTACAATATAATATATATTATTTTACGAATATTTCTCTTTATAGAGTATTAATAGATGCGGAAAATTTTATTTATAACGATGATTTAATATGTTATACAGATTCATATAATTATGAAAGTAATAATACAACATGGCATGATTTAAGTGGTAATGGTAATGATATGTTTTGGTCAAATATTCCATTAACTGATTATAATAAAGGTTCTATCAATACAGAAAATATGAAGCTAACTGGTTTTTCTTCAAATAAACTATCAAATAATAAATTTACGATATTATTTTGTTTAAATAAAAATATTGAAAATAATACTTTACCAGAAAATAATAATGATATTTATTTAATAAGTGTTCCTGGAAATGATAGATATTCTTTTGAAATTCAAATTATTAACAATTATTTATATATATTATGTGGAAAAGATAAATATAAATCTAATAATGAAGTTATATTATATAATAAAAGTTTATTATCTATAAAATATGATGATGGTACTATATATATTATTTACGATGGAATAAATATACTTACTACGAATATTAGAAAATTATATTTTAGCGATGATGTTTTTATTATAAATAGAAATAAAAATTTAAATTATAATTTTTACAGTATATTATTTTATAATCGTTTGATAGATAATAAAGAATTGGATGATATTCGTGAATATTTTATTACAAATAAAAATAAAAATTTTAATACACCTGATATAAATATGTATCATATGAACCTGAGTGCAGAATATACAAGTAATAATGATGATAATTATTTATTTAAACCTTATAATAATAAATTAAATAATAATGCTAATATTAATGGTAATTTTTTTACAGAAATTTTTGACAATCAAAATAATTCTGTAGCAAATAGTTATAAATCATGTAGTGAAGAATGCTTAAATACTTGTTTATCCACATCTACAAAGAATCTTAATAATTTTTTATCTTGTACAAATAATTGTAAAAATACCATTCATTCTTGTAAAAATATTTGCGAAGAAGAAGAGGAAAATAGTATATATTGTAATAATATAACAAATAATCATAAAGAACTAATATGTCCGAAAGTTTATAAAAAAAATGGAAAATATATGGTATATATTCCGCCAAATAGTTATTATGCAAATAAATTAAATTATAGTGGTGAAAAATCATATGGAACAAATATTAGTAAAGCACGAAATACATATAATATTAATTTTCCATTATGTCCAATACCAAAAGAATTAATTCATGGTTATGATAATAAATATATTGATACATGTCCTTATGTCATTAATGAATTAAATCCTTGTTATACAAGTGCGTGTGGAAATGTAAATTGGAATGTAAATAATTATAATGATTTAAATTTAAAAAAAAATTGTAAAAAAGCGGTTTCTAATTATTGTCATATCAATTATCAATTAGATGAAAATTGTGTATGCTGGGATCCTAAAAATAAAAATACAGAAAAATGTATAGAATTTAGAAAATATTTTGAAGATCCAAAAGACTATTGTTCTCCAAGTCAGTTTAAAATTGAAGATCATCCAGATTTTTCTAAATATATTAAAAAAGATAATATTCCATGTTGGGGTTGTAATTTAAATATGTAAAAAAAAATTGATGGCTAAAAATATCTAAATTTAAGTAGTATTTTATATAAGCATACATACATTCTACAAAATATAAAATTAATAAAAATGTCATCAAACATCGATAATTATGCCCCAGAAGAAAATATAGTTATAGAATTCTGTGAAGTTACAGATATAGATGCTGTTATATCAGCATTAAAACTTATTCTTAGTGGTGCTTCTATTTTAATAATATTATCCTTATCACACCCATACGGTGTAAATAAAGATATTATTAGTTATGAAAAAGCTATGAAATATCTTATAGATAATAATGTAGATTTAAAAGATTATGATACAGAATTTAATAAATTAGTTCCGAATGATACAACTGGATATTCATATTCTACGGAGTATGATAGACTAGAAACAACAAAATATATTGTATATATGTTTAAGTCATTATTTGAAAAATATAAAAAATCTGATAAACAACAATTCTTTATTAGATATGAATCAGATGAAGGAATTCCTTTCATTAATCAAAGAAATCCATTTGGATTTATATGGAAAGGAGAACACAAATTTGTGTTAGATATTCTGAATAACTTAAATATTAAAGTTACTGAAATGCCGGTAATTAATAATTCTCCTAATTTTAAAGATTTTCGTCAAATATATTTACATTTATCCGGTTCTTGTTCAGTAATGAATATTGATCCTTTATTTGTATATAAAATTTTTGAGGATTACTCAAAAATTAAAATGTTATCTATTATGGGAGGAGTTGACTCTATTGATCAACCAAGAACATTAAAAATACCTGGTATTGTTAGAGGACCATTTTCTACAATGAATCAATGTTACTCTTCGAGTTCCTTTGAGAAACTTGTAGAAATAGTATCTAATATTGATACAATTCAAAAAGTTGTTATTACTAATAATATTGTTAATCAGATTGCATCGTATGTTGATCTTGATAAAGAATCATTTATTAATTTCATCATTGTTGGTGTCTTAAAATTAGAATTAAATCTTCAAAATAATATTGATACTATGTTATATGAGCTAATTAATAACTATTATCAAGAAGATAAAAAATTTTTATGGAAATTATTTGATGCAGTATCTGCAAAACCAATATATGATGATATTAAAAATAATAGAAATACTGTTTTAGTTCCAAATGCACGATTATTTACAGAAGGTAATTATGGAAATACCATTGTTGATAAATATAGTGTAAATAATTTAGAACAAAAACTTCTTATCATAGATAAAAAAATAGATGATGGTTTTATCGTAGATGTTCATGTTCCTTCTTATGATGTAAACGACTGGTTTATGGATATTTAAACATGAAATTGTTTTAAAATTCTCACTTTTTAACAATAAAAAGTATAATATTAATAAACTTTTAAGGTATATTTTATTTTTACAATAATATACCTTAAAAGTTTATTAATATTATTTTTATTTTATAAAAAATAAAATAATATTTATTTTTATTATATATTTTTATTAGAAAATTTATAAAATTTTAATTATTATATAATTAGGTGATAAAAAGTGAGAATTTTAAAATCACTTCAGGTGTAAGACATATTTTTTCTAATAATTTTATAAATACTTATTAAAAAAAAATGATAGATAAAATATACTGAATTTTATTTATTATATTTATATTAAATATTTCTATATTTAATATAAAGCAAAATACTGTTATGATGGAAAAGACTGTTGAACTTATCATAAAGTTCGTCGATTCTAATTCAGAAAAGTTCAAACTCAATGAAATTTACGATGTTAACAATACTGACATTGGCGAGAGTAAGTGTAAGTGTAAGTGTATAAAAGTAACTAATTTAGCTAAAGATGTAACTGTTATTTTTTCAGTGATTGAGCACATGAAAGGATTGATATACTATCCATTTTTACCACATGATGAAAAAATCAATCCTTATTTATTCAAAATAATTGAGAATCTGTCAGAATCAGAATTCATTGAATACGTTGAGTATTCTATCAATACAGCATTTCTAGTAAACGCGCAGAAAAATCGGACTCACTCGGATAAACTAATTATTTAAAATGATATAAAAAAATAACATTATAATATTTTATATGGATAGAGTTGAACAAATGAAAAAAATACAATATGATGCTTTAGAATTATTTAGAAAAAAAAATTTAGATTATGGAGATGCATTTGCAAAATTCGGTTTTATTGGTGTTTTAATGCGTATTGAAGATAAAATACAAAGATCATTATCTATTAACAAAAATAGTATTACATTGATAAAAGATGAAGGTATTAGAGATACATTATTAGATTTGCATAATTATGCTGCAATGGCACTCATGTTATTAGATTAGTAAAATATTTTATAAATTATTAAAAATATATTATTATATTATTTTATATCTAATATAATAATATATGAACGATTTTATAATTTGGTTGTTATTTTTTTTTGTTTTTATAATTATTATAGGATTATATGTTAGTGAATTTACACCTTTAGACCTTACTGAAAAAGAAAAAATACTTAAATTAAATTATGCTATTGAAAATTTTAGTCCTTCTGTATCATCTACAAATGATCAATCAGAAGGTGCTTCTGAGTTATATAATTGGGGATTACCGGATGATATACCACCACCACGAAAAGAATGTCATCATGAATGTAAACATACATGTCCTGAAAAATGTCCTCAGAAATGTACTAATGTTGTACCTCATATTTCACCTGTTATTCCACATTGTGATACAACAAACAATAATCAAGTATGTATAAATTGTGATATAACATTAAATAAAGATATTGATAAATATGTTTTAAAAAGTAGTGTTCCTGCATGTCCAGATATGAGTGAATTTATAAAAAAAAATATGATGAATTCAAGTCCAGATTTAAATGATTATATTTTAAAAAGTGAAATAAAACCATGTGAAAAAATAGATCTTACAAATTATATTCTTAAAAATCAAATTCCAGCATGTCCAACATGTCCAAAATGTCCAGTATGTCCTGTAATAAAACCTACAAAACAAATTTATGAATATAAAATTACAGAACATCCAGATATTAATAATTATGTTCATAAAGATCAAATATTAAATAGTGATGTTGTTAAAAATTATATTAAAAATAATTGTAATAATTCATCCATTAATAAATCTGTAAATCAACCTGTAAGTAAATCTATAAGTAAACCAGTAACGAATACAGTTAATAAACCTAGTTGTAATACTTCTAAGATTACAGAAGAAAGTACATCTGAATTATTAAAAAAAGAACCTTTAGGATATTATGTTGGTGATAGTTTATTTGCAGGTGTTTAAAAAAAATTGACAGTAAAAAATAACAGATTTTTTTTTACTAGTATTTATAATAACGTGAGTATTCCGTTGATATTTTTATCTTCTGAAAAAGATGCCGAAGACGAACCCTCGTAGTAACCGTCGCGATCCGGAGCTTTGGGATTGGTTGAGTATACTTTATTCAAAATTAAAAGAAAAAGACAACGACGTGGCTAAAAAAGTTGAAGATGCTGAAAATGCATCTGATGACCTAAAAAGCGCAGTTGTGCCCGAAGAAGCTGAAGAAGCTGATCATTTAATGCATGAAAATGCATCTGATGACCCAAAAAGAGCAGTCGTGCCCAAAGAACCTGAAGAAGCTGATCATTTAATGCATGAAAATGCATCTGATGACCTAAAAAGCGCAGTCGTGCCCGAAGAAGCTGAAGAAGCTGATCATTTAATGCGTGAAAATGCATCCGATGACCTAAAAAGCGCAGTCGTGCCCGAAGAAGCTGAAGAAGCTGATCATCAAAAGAAATATCGCGAGCGTCCTCCTCCTCCAGCAAGAGTCAAAGTTAACAGTGCTTTACCTTTTGATCTCGTGGTAGATATATTACATAGTATCCTCTCTCCTAAAAAGGAGAACGTGTCCGATCAAGAAATTGCAACCATTCATCTTGCCAATATTCTAGGCCTCAAGATCGAAAAGGATTTAAAAAAAATACAAAAAAAAATCATGGATGCCATAGTGTGGCGTATGCTTGAGTGGGTAATTCCCATTTACTTGAAGGATTTGGGTAATATGTGCCGCATCTTCCACGACACTTTAGTAGCAATGCTTCTTGTGGCAATCTTCAATAAGACAGGAGAAGAAACACTCTCACCTTCCGAGATTGTGAGCATCTTCTGCGATGTGCGGTACACAGTCAAAAACAGTCCTTACAATAACTACCCAGTTTACAAAATCATCTGGGAAATGGTGCATGTGTCTCGGATCACATATGAATTTCTCATATACTTTCCGAAAGACCTTTGTCTCGCTAAATACTTCCACACAGATGACGTAAGGGATAAAATCGAAAATCCACGGGAGTGCTTAAGACTCCTTGTTGATACAAGTATTCCCTACCATAAATTGCTTAAGCAACTCCGTCAAAATACTCTTTTGTACCAACTTATGGTGCATAACAACCTCAAATTTCCTTTTGGACCTCCTAAATCGGAACACGGCAATCAGCCAGTAAGAGGCCATCACCTAGGAAAGAAGCAACCCACCAGTAAGGGGTAAGCGATCAGATGAGATGGAAGGAAAAAAGCGGATGGTTATTTTGATCTTATTCTAGAGTATATATTCCAGTAGTATTAGAACAACCATTTCGCCTTATAATACAATTTAGAATTCTAATAACAATGTTAGAAACTTAATAATATTTTATTATTAATAAAATATTATTTGTTTATAAATTATATTTTTTTAAAATATTTATTTAAAATATTAATATTGGTTATTTTTATTATAAAAATAAAAATTTTATTTTAAAAAAATCTTGTTAATCTATTACATTAAAGTTTCTAGCATTGATTATAGTTGTTTAATTAAGAATAAATTGTATTTTTTACAATTAAAAACCTATACACTCAAGAATCCATTACTAGATACTTAATAATATTTTATTATTAAACTTTCCTAGCATTACAACTATAATGATAATTCTCTATGTTGAGAAAGATTTAATGCAAGTTGAATATAACATTTTAAGATATCATCCTCTAACTCATTAATGTTTTCATCAAAACTAAAATTCCTTGTTGAATTAGGTATATCTGAAGCACGAATAAATGTATCAAAATAATTATTTCCTCCAACTATTATTATACTTCCATCATATAAAAATTCAAATTCCACCCATATTTGTTGTGTTAAAATAAATGTGACAATTGAATCATAACGTATTACATGATTTATTTGAGAAAATATGTTATTATTTTTTAATAATTCTTTAACAAATTCATTTTTACATCTGTTAAAATTTTTTTCTTTAGATATAATAACAAGATCATCTAATGAGTTTATTGGTATAAGTTCCATTATATAATCATTCATTAGTGATTTATAATTTAAAATTATACTATTTTTTTAATCAATTTTTTTTTATTAAAGATCATATATCTCAAAATGACCCATGTCAAATGGATCATTTAAATCCGTTTTTTTTACATATATGTCTTTAATTTTATTTATTACACCCTTATGACTTACTATTAAAATAGTTTTATTAAAATGATTACATGTTAAATAATGAAAGAATTTTACAATTCGTCTTTCCAAACCTATTTCATTTTCAAGTAAATAAAAATCATCTTTAGTTACAATAGAATGATAATTATTATTTATAATAGATGTTAAGGATAAATCATTTATTTCATTTGTTGTATAGTACCATTTACCAAATAAAAAAAAAGGATTATGTAAATATTCATATAATCCATATTCAATATTTACTTTTTTATTATTTTTATGTGAATAAAGATAAATTGTTTGTAAGGTTCTTATAAATGGAGAAGAAAATATAATATCAATATTATATTTTTCCAATGTTTTAGGTAATATGCATGATTTAATTATACCATTTTCAGTTAAATTACTATAAAATCCAATATCATATTCACGCTCTTCATGTCTTAATAAAATAATCTTCATTATTATTTTATCTTATATTTTAATTTTAAGTTTTTTTATATATTTCATATGAAAATCATCTAATGGATAATTATAAATTTGAGAAAACAATATATCTTCTTTAATAATCTCTTCAATAGATAATATTACATATTTTCCATCTTCTGATTCTAATTTAATATATTCTTTTTCATTTATGAATAATGGTTTCTTTAATGCTTTTTTAACATCATGAACTGTTTTAATTTTAATATCATTTATTTTTACTAAAAAAGTATTTCTAACAATATTATTTAAAATATTTACTTTTCCATTTGGAAATATAAAGGATATAATGACACGTGGTTTTAATACTTCTTCAACCTTACTCATTGTATACAATAAATTAATGTTTGTTTTATCAATATTTGATAAATGATTTACTGAAAAATTCATTAACACAACACCACCTATAATACAATAATCAACATTTTCAAATGTAGTATATATAGTTCTAATAGGAGGTATAAAAGGTTCTAATCTAATTTTACTAACTTCTAATTTATCATCATTATAGTATTTAATGCTCATAATATCATTATTTTTGTAATTATTTAATAATACATCTATATTTACATTTGTTCCTAACCACTTATAATTATCCGTTAATCCGTAATTATCTATTTTTATATTATCTATTTCTGTAATAATAGAACCGATTTTTATGTTAGATCCATTTTTATTTAATAATGATCCATCTAATATTTTGGATACAATAATACCTTTTGTACATTTTCCATTCGTAAGTTCTTTAATAATATTTTTATCTGTATTATTATATTCAAATAATAAATTTGGCCGGTAGATTATTTTTTCTTTAAAATCATTTTTAATAACTTTATAATTATTAATGGGTATTGCATATCCAATATTTTCAAGAGAATCGCCAACTAACTTCATACTATTTATACCAATAACTTTATTATTGCAAAATAATGGACCTCCCGAGTTTCCCGGATTTATTGCAGAATCTGTTTGAATTAAACCTTTTTGTTGTCCACTGATGATACCAACGGTGTATTTTAAATTATTTACGTTACTGGAAGAAGAACTAAAACTGACAGGATAACCTACTACTTGAACTTCTTTACCAACATTTAATTTTTCAGAATCACCTAGATCCATAAAATCCCTTGGTTTATACATCTTTGTTTTTAATAGGGCAATATCAAATTCTGGACAAATACCGATAATATCACATTGATATTTATCACTACCAATAGAAGGTATTTCAATATACACATTTTTGGCATAGTTTACAACATGAGCGCATGTAAGTATATGTCCGAATGTATCAATAAAAAAACCGGATCCTTGACCTTTGGATGGTTCTTCCGTTAAATATGGTAATTTCCAATTAATATCGATATCTTCCGCAATAATTCTTACAACACAATTGTTTATTTTTTTTTTAAACTTATTATCGATTTCCATATAAAATAACAATATATATTTTATTTAATTTAATTATTATTATTAATTATTATTTTCTAAATATAAATTATCATTGGCCATTGCTAAATTTGTTTTTACAGTTTCTTTTGTTTTATTATAAATAATTGATTTTCTAGAAGATGTTTTGGTTTCTTTTATTAATTCTTCGTAACCACCATATTTGTTTTCAATCATATGGATTAAATCACTTTTTTTCATATTACTAATTATTTCTAATAATTCTTTTTTGGTTCGGGTTTTTAGGGTTTTATTCATTATATTATTAGGATATATTATATTTTTCTTATTCTATTCTTTTTATTTTTAAAATTTATTTCGTCATCTTTAACAAAACTCTGATTATAAATAATTCTCATTTTTTTTTCTACTTCATTCAGAACAACCTTACCTTTATGTGTTTTTTTACCACTCGATGATTTTTTCTCTACTCTATTACCATCACGAACTATTGAATCATTTCTATTATAAAAATATTTATTATTATTAATACCATTTGAATTAACTAATGTTGCAACTCTTTGATTTTTACCTGTTCCAGCCTTTTGATTTCTATCTTGTTGTGTTTCTACAGGAACGGGTGAATTACCTAATGAATTACCTTGATTACTTGTATGTAAAGCTCGTGCATCTACACTTTCGGACGGATTACCTAATAAATTACCTTGACTTTCTGTATGTAAAGCTTGTGCATTAGGTGTTTCTACAGGAACGGGTGGATTACCTAATGAATTACCTTGATTACCTGTATGTAAAGCTCGTGCATCTACACTTTCGGACTGATTACCTAATAAATTACCTTGACTTTCTGTATGTAAAGCTCGTGCATTAGGTGTTTCTACAGGAACGGATGGATTACCTAATGAATTACCTTGATTACCTGTATGTAAAGCTCGTGCATCTACACTTTCGGACGGATTACCTAATAAATTACCTTGACTTTCTGTATGTAAAGCTCGTGCATTAGGTGTTTCTACAGGAACGGGTGGATTACCTAATGAATTACCTTGATTACCTGTATGTAAAGCTCGTGCACCTACACTTTCGGATGGATTACCTAATAAATTACCTTTATTATCTCCAGATAAACCATATATTACAGTTTGATTTTTATTTTCTGTATTATTATTAACTTCTGTTTCAAATAATTTCCATAATTGATTATTTGTATTATCGGTAGCTAATTGTTTAGAACTAAATGAATTAACGGATTGTTTACTTAATTTACTTAATATTTTAATTAATTTAAATCTTATCTTTTCATGTCTATTAGTGTTAATTTTTAATTTACTAAATATATTTATTAAGTTCTGGAATATATCATTATCTATATTATGATTTTGTACAAAATTTTCTATTAAATTTATTATTTCACCTATTTTTTGATTAAAATCAGTTATTAATTTTTCAGCTGCGTCATTATATTTATTCTCGATATTTTTTATTTTATTTTTATAAAAATCTTCTATTTTTAATATTTTTGAATTTATTATACTGATAAAATGAGTTAAGTTATTATTATTATTAGTAATACTTAATAGTGATTTAATAGTTTTAATATACTTATCAAAATCATTTTTTAATTTTGTTATATTTTTATTAATTTTTTTTATAATATTTAGTTTATTTTTATTTTTATTTATATTATTAATACTTTTAATTTCTGTTTCAATATTAATTTGATCTTTATTTAATAATCCGCTATAATAATTTAATGTTGATTCTTTTATTTTACTTAAAAATAGTTCTAAATTTTGCTTAATAGTTTGAATAGCTTTAAAATATTTTGTATAATATTGAGAAATCATTTTTTGATAACTATCAAATGTATCAAGATATGATTGTAATCTAAGTTTAGATTCTTTTAATTTAAGATTCTTACTATTACTAGTTATGGAATTTTCAATTTCTGTTAATATTTCATTTATATTTTTTATAATTTGTTGAATATATGTTTGCTGCTCATTTATTTTTACTATATTTTCTTTATATAAATTATTATGAGTTTGATACAAACTATAACTATACTCAATTGTATTAATTTTTGACATATTTTTATTTATTTCGTCATTTATTTTTGAATTTAATTTTTCTAAATCACTATATATTAAGTTATAATTTTCTATTATATTTATTGCATATGAATCAATATTATTTAATAAATCTTTATATTTCTTTAGAACACTACGATTTTTAGCCCGATTCTTAAGGAATTGATCTCCATCGAAATGATCCATTTTTATTATATTATATCCTTAGAAAAAAATATATAAATAATCCATAAATATATCTTATTTAAAATAATTATTCTTAATAATAATTAAACTAATATTATGCCAGGAGGTATAATGCAATTAATATTTCAAGGTGCCCAAGACATATATTTATCCGGTAACCCAACCATGACATTTTTTAAAACAGTTTATAGACGTCACACACCCTTTGGTACTGAATATATTTCCTTACAATTTGATCCTATTCCAACCTTTACTCCAACACAAATGACAAAAGCAACTTGTAAAATAGATAGAAACGCAGATCTTTTATACGATACTTATTTAACTTACGACCTTCCCGCAATATATACAAATAATATGATTCCGTTTGGTTGGGTAGAAGAATTAGGAACCCGAATTATTCAAGAAATTGTTATTCGTGTAGATGGCAATCAAATAGACATTCAACGCGGTGATTTTATGAAAATATATTCCGATATCTGTTTTAATGGAACAAAAAAAGCTCAATGGTTACGTTGTATTGGTGGCGAATCATTTATGTTAAATACCGGACAAAATTTAAGTAATGATATCAATACTCAAAATATTGCTATTAATGCACGACGTTTATATATTCCACTTTTATTTTGGTATTGTGTAAATAGTGGTTTAGCTATTCCTCTTATTGCCCTTCAATATAATGAATTATATATTGATTGCACTTTTTCACCATTAAATGAACTTATAAGAATTGGTAATCCACCTGTATCTCCAAAACAATTATTTGGAGATTATCAAAATAGTGATTTTAATATTTCTATACGTAATTATTTTTTAGCACGAGGATTCGACCAAACAAATGTTTTTTACTATTTTACTCAAAATAATTGGCAAAGTAATACAAATCTTCTTTGTAATTATATTTATTTAGGCGATGATGAACGTCAAATGTTCGCACAAACATCTCATGAATATTTGATTACACAAGTTCAATTTAATCTTTTTCAAGGATTAAAAGCTGGACCAAATTATTTAGAAACAACTTTTTCACATCCTGTAAAAGAGATTATATGGGTATTAACAATGGATAATTTAGATCAATACAATGATTGGTATAATTTTTCCGGATTACAATATGAACGAAGTTTTCAATATTGGCAGTCTCAACTAAAATATTACAATTTACAATACTTTAATGAACCATTATTAAGTTATATTAAAGAAAATTTTACATCCTTTGTAAATTCTGTAAAAGCACAATCGGTTGATAAACTTACACCAGAACAGACACAAACCTATTTTGGAGATTATTATAGTATTATGGAAACAGCACAGCCTGTCTTTAATAATAATGATCGTATGGAAATAGAAGATCATGATTTTTATCAAAATTTACAAATTTTTAAATATCATACCGGATATTCAAGAAATGGTATATATGTATTATCTTTTGCATTAAAACCAGAAGACCATCAACCATCCGGTACACAAAATTTTTCAAGATTAGATTATCAAGAATTTAGAATAAATATCTATAATACATATCCAATAGAACAAAAATTTAATTGTTTTATGTATGCTATAAATTATAATGTTTTTAGAATTGTTGGAGGAATGGGCAGTACTGTTTTTAGTAATTAATTTTATTATGAAAATACTCTTGTTGAAGTTCTTCTTCATTCACTATTACACATATATATAGTCATCAAAAAGAAACATAGATTTTTCATGAATATATTTCATCGATAGACCTTGCTAAATCAGAATAGATACATGCAAAAAAACATGGTTCATAATAATTTCTATGTTTAAAATGTCTATTAGATAATAATGGATTTTTAATTGTTTTACCATTTGCATCTAGATTTGTAACATTGCTACTACCCGGTTTATGAGACCAATATTTGTCTTTATTTTGTCTCCACCAATGATAATCATTTTTAGGATCTAATGCAAGAAATATTTTATAAAATCCGGGTAAACAAGCATTATCAAATGTTTCTATATAACTACCTGGAGAATCTTTTTTTAATCTTTCTTTAAACTTAGAACAATTAAATTCACTATTATTAATATGTTTGTAACCAGATGCATATCCAGGTTGTGCCTTTGTCTTCAATCCTTTCACTATTTTACCCAATGCATATGTATAACAATTATGAGATGATTTAATATCATTAATATTATTCCATAATTCCGGATTATATTCTAATTCTGAACCGGATAATGGAGAAAAGGTAGTATCTGAATTTAAATTTAATGTATTTGAATCATTTTTAATTTTAGGTATATTTAATACATATGGTTTTTTAGATTTATTCATTATATATTTACTCATTATATATTTTATTTAAAAATAATAAAAAATGAAAATTATAATTTCATATATTTTAATTTAATATTTCCAATCATTAAATCAATGATTGGAAATAACGCAAAAATTATAAAAATTATTCATAAAAATAATAACGAATTATTATCAAAGAATGATACATTAGAATTAATATTAAATAATACAAATAAGATTATGGATAAACTGAATAGTTTAGAAGAAAGAATTCAACTTATAGAAAAAAAATTAAAATCTACAAATCAAGACAATCATTTACCTTTTAATAATTTAAAGGAACTTAAAAAAGAAGATTTAAATGTAAAGAAAGAGGATGTTTTAAAAGCATTAACATATAAAGATTACCGTTCTGTTATATATATTTTTAAAAATATATATAAAAATAAAATAAATACTGAGTATGCATATCCTATTAAAATTACTGGTAAAAGATCTTTTGAATATTATGATAATATGAAATGGAATCCAGATTTATATGGATATTATTGTACAAGTATAATATGTACAAATATTCAAAATTTATTTACTAAATATAATAATATTGATGATTTTAGTAGTGAAGATTTTATAATGAATCAAGAATTTATTTATAAATTATCTAATGAAAAATATCAAAAAAGTATCTTTAAAAATATTATTGAAGAAGTTAGAATTAATAATTTAACTTAAACCATACCATTTTTATGATTATGATCTATTTATATCATATTAAAAGATATTGTTCATAATTTGTTTGAATAAATTGTTGTCGAACAGTATCTAAATTTTCAATATTATTCATCATTTCATAAATTTTATCTTTATTTTTAATAATAGAATTTATTTTTTTATTTTCTATTATTAATAATTTATTTTCTTGTGTAATTTTTATAGTTTCTTCCCTTAAAAATTTATTTTCATATCTTAAATCTACTAAATCTTTAGTATATTGTTCTATTAAAGAGTCTTTTACTGCAATTTCTTGTAAAAAAGACTCTTTTAAAGAAGACTCTTTTAAAGAAGACTCTTTTAAAGAAGACTCTTTTAAAGAAAGCTCTTTTAAAGAAAGCTCTTTTAAAGGAGACTCTTTTAAAGTAGATTCGTTTGAAGAAGGCTCTTTTAAAACATTTTTAACATTATTTTTTGTAAGATATTTAAAATATTCTTTCGGAACATCTTTAGAGGGTTCTTTTAAAGTCTCTTGAGAAGATTCTTCTAATTGAACTTCTATATTATCTTTAGGAGTCTGAATAATAGATTCTTTGAAAGAATCTTTTGAAAGATATGTAAAATATTCTTTTGGAACATCTTTTATTTTTTCATTAGATGGTTCAATTATATTATCTGATAACGAAGGCCACACTTCCTGACATTCTATTTCCATTTCTTTTTCAATAATTGGATGAGAAACAATAGCAGGAATAGCAGAAACTTCAAATTTTGTTCCTTTTAAAATAAGTTTGATATCAATATGTAATCCAAGTGTAACTTTAAATCGTATGGATTGAATTAATGGATAACATAAAGCTATTTTTTGATTATTATGATCAATATATTTAATTCTACCTTCTTCACAATTTTTACATCTTTTATTTACATAATTACATACAGTATAAAATATTTTTTTACCTTCAAAATCTATTTTTGCATTTTTAATAGATGCTTCCATACCATTTATATATGTCGGATTTTGTACAAATACTGATAATTTTTCCGGAAAAAATGTTCCATGTGTCTCATTATTTGTACAACTTTTATTAATACATCTTATACAACCACCATTATTTAAAATAGTAGATAAATAATATTCTTCTTCTTTATTTTTATTCTTTTTGATATTACTTTTAACATCAGACCAATCATCCATCATTTTAAATGATTTTTATTCTTTAAAATAGATATATTTATTTTTAAACAAATTAAAAATCAATTTTTTTTTTTGGAAGAATAACCTGTATCAAATATTTCTGGAAAACATTCTATCTCAGTATCAAATATATCATTATTTATATCATTAAAATAAGTATAATAATTATTTCCTTTTATTATTGGTGTAGCAGATGTATCTATATAATTTTCTGGAAATGGTTTATTAACCTCTAATAATTTATTCGAACAATAATAATCATCTGATAAATCACCATTTGTTAAATTCCATGATTCATATTCATATGGAGAATCTTTATTTATTATAGGATTCCATATACCATCATATAATAGTTTACTTTTTTTTAAACAATACGAACCATTTTTTAAATCATTATTATTTTTAATATTATTATTTATATAAATACTTCCAATATAATTTTTATAATAATTTGGAGATAATGGTATATTTGTTGCCGTTTGAAAATTCAAATTTTCTTCTGATTTTAAATCTATTTTTTTGCATTTATCTATTGGATTTACTACTGAATTATCTATTTGATTATCAATATTCATATTTTGAAATTTTTCCGTTTTAGATAATACATTATCTATCATCATTCTTAAAATAACATTTCCTCCCGCAATACTTAAAAATATAAATAATATAAAAAAAAAGATGGACAATAATAAAGATATCATATACTATAAAAAAATATTTTAATAATAATATAAAAATCTTTTAATTAAAATATTTTTTATATTATTATAATATATGGATCAAATATATTTTTGGATTATAATTTTATTTATAATAATATTAATATTAGATTTTACTGATAAATATTTTAAAAAAGAAAATTTTACAAATAATGAAATATCAGATTCAACCATTGCTCCATATTACGAAGAAAATAGATTATATACATACGAACCACCATATAGTACAAATGCAGTAAATATAAGTAGTGATAAAAATTTAAATTTTAAAAATTTTACAACTAATGGTGTAACTCCATCATTTCTAAGATGTCCAACATGTGAATTACAATATGATTGTAGTAATTATCCATATGATGTTGATGATAAAAATAAATCAGTATGTACAAAATGTTATGAAAAAATTTCTTTGGATAATAATAATATGCCGGTATATGCAAAATCAGCCGGAAAACCGCGAGTATGTAAAAATCTTCTAGATAAATAAGAGGAATTCCATTATTCTTTTTCAAAAGAAATTAATTTCGCAAGATTTGGAGATGGAGATGTTATATTATTACCATTTATTGTTGCATAATCTAATGTAATATTTGTAGATGTTTTTGTAATATTTACACCTATAGAATGTTGAGGTAAAAAGGTAGGATAATAATATATTTTATTAGATAATGCAAAAGGATCACCACCATTTTGATTACCATATATAACTCCAGCATTTATATTATTACATTGTACATTTGTTATTTCAACATTATTACTCTGTCCATATGTTTCAATACCATACATATTACCAAGTCCTTCAATAGTATCAACAACTATATTTTTAATTAATACATTTTCACAACCATTTATTGAAATACCATGTACGTCATTTATACGTGTTCCAGGTCTTAAATCTTGAGTAATATTTAGATTATTCATTAAAGTTGTATTTCCAACTAAATTAACTTCTTGAGAAAATCCAACTGTTTCTGTTATTCCAATATTACAATTTATTACTGCACAAGAATTTATTTGATCTAATCTTATTCCAAATGTACCTTTATGTGTATGATTTTGTCCATCTACATTATGTACTAATTGATAGATCACAATATTATCTAAATTTACAATTTGTTTTCCAATAGTATCAAACCCTAATATTTCCGCACATTCTCTATACGTAACATATTGATCAATATTATTATCACCACATCTTACAAGATATACTAATACACCATCATCAGGACGTGAATCATTTAACATTTTTATTTTAAATCTTAATAAATTAAAATTTGGATCTGGTATCGTTTTACCAATATAAGCTTCTGTAACAGTTTCTCTTAAATGATTTACTTTATCATATGTATTAAAATAATCTCTATCTTTATCAATAATTATACTTGGTGTTTTTGTATTATCTAATCGTGTACCTATATAATTAAGTAAAAATGTAGGTATCTTATATTCTAAATCATTTAATACATAATCTATCACTATTTTATCGGAAGATAATATCTTTATTACTTTACAATGAATATAATTATTATTATTAATAATTGTTATAATATCATTTATATGTAAATGATGAAATTCTTTGATAAATGTAATAACATTCACATTATATATGAATTCAATTATTATATCATATGTAATAATATCTTTTGTACTTTTACTAACATACCATGGATAAATTTCACCTTGAAATTCAGTATTTGGCGTACTCTGTCCTGGATTATAGTCGGATATACTTCCTTTAAATCCACCTTTTAATCCAATATTTGATGCTGTTGATGCTTGAATAGAATCCATCATACTTTTTCTCCATGCTAATATACCAATATCTAAATTAGAATTATTTAAACCATTTAGAAAAAATAAGCTTTGTGGAAAATATTTTTGTAAAATTCCAATAGCAGTTATTGTAGATAATGAATTTTCTAAAACATCATTACCTTTATATAAACCATTAAGATTCATAGAAGAACCCCATACATTTTGAGATTCTAAACTTAAATTATCAAATGCTAATTTTGCCGTATCTAAAACATATTCACCATTCACATTAATAGTATATGGAAGAGATGGTGGCGCAAGTAATTTAGCTTCCGTTTTATGAAAAACTTTTGCTAAATAATCTGAACTTAATAACATGGAAGAAGAAGATACACCTGCACTTGGATTTCTATTATTAGAATAACCAAACAATCGTATGGATTGTCCATTTAATGCATTCAATAATCCATAATCGTTTACTACACTAATTGCTTCCATTAAACTAACTGAAAATTCATGAAATATACAATCTATTATATATATATCATTATTAGGATTGATTGATAATGATTTTGCTAAATTTTGTGTTCCAGATTCTGTTTTACCACTTCTAAAACCATAGGAAACTGAATCCGCATACATATTCATTTCCATTCTATTTAATGCATTTGCAACCACTAAATTAGTAGTTCTAGGTACTTGATTTTTATTCAATATTTCATTATTTGTTAATGGTTCAAAATTTCTTCCATGAATAATATCTATTTGAATACCATGATCATCCGCATTTTTAATAGATGCTCTATATGCTTCTTGTGAATCTCTTAAATATTCATATACTAATAATGCACCTTCTGCACCAATTAATTTTTCTAATTCATGGATTGATTTAATAATAGGATATACAGATTTCTTACCATTATTATATTTATCTACCTCACCTGGTAATATATCTTCCCAGCTTAACCATAATAATATATTAGAATAAATATTCCAATCTTCTACTCTAATATTTTTACCAAATAATATTTCAGTCATTGTTAAATCAGAATACCAAGAAAGTCCTAAAGATGAACGTGTTATATTATGATTTAATTGTTCTTGAATAATATTTTTAGCAACAATAAAATTTGAATCATTAAAAATAATCGAACCAAAATATGTGCCTTTATTTTTTGCAATAATTTTTCCAAATTGAATATTTTCAATTAATATTCTATTACATCTATGACCAATTATACCAAAATGATTTGATCTAGATAATAAACCTACACCATTGGAACTATAAATAAAACAATTATTACAACTTTGTGAAGATAAACTATTAAAGTGTCCATTTGATAATGTTATTATACTTGAAAAACCTGCAACAATATTAGTACATTCATGATAACTAATTTCTTTTCCATTTATATCAACAACTTGATTTTTACCATACATTCTTATAAAAGAATTAGAACCAAATGTTGATGTACTCATTCTACTTTTATCTGTTTGAGACCATAGTGATATTGGATTATTTAATAATTGTGCATCACCTTTATAATTATAAGATTTATATTCACCTCTTTGTAATAATGAATAAACTTCCACTTTATTTATTAAAGAATGTACTAATCCATTCGAACTTTCATTATATACATCATTATTATTGTTTAATATATCAGAAGTTTCAAATATTGGAAATAAATTTTTTGGTAAAAATACAATATTATCCATTATTCTTAATAAACATTCTGTTGTACCAAGAATAATCATTCCCCAATCTAAACATTTATCATCAGAATATAATTCTACTACTTTACCACTTGCTCTTTGAATTAATGCATCCATCATACTACCAGATACTATTCCTTCCCTTTTATTGAAATTAGATATTGCTTCAAAATCAATTACTTTTTTTAATATAGGTACGCCCTCTAAATTACATATAAGATAACCAAATTCATCAAATTGTTCAACATAAATTACATGTTCTTTTAAGACACCACTTTCATCATAATATGCTAAACCAGTTGCAATATCAAAACGTATCTTAGAATTACTTTCATAAAATGTAATTAAATTATTTCGTGATTGCAATAAATCATTATATACTAAATTTGCTTTAACTTCAACCATTTTATTATATATTATAAATTAGATAAAAATTTATAAAACATTCTATATAAATATAAATTTTATAATAAATAAACGAATACATTAAAATTAAATTTCTAATATCCAAATTTTGATGGTAATACAATATTATTATTACTCAATAATAATAAGTATGTGTATATTAGCAACACGATACAAGAGTTTAAAATAAACGATTTTGTTGGAAATAATGATGTTCCTTATCCATTGGCATTTAGTAAAAAGAATATTTATTTTTTTGAATATCCAAATGGATACTTATCTATAGATGAATTTCCAGAATTTAAAAGTGACAAAGATTTACAAAAAATTATTGATAAAGGAATTAAATTAAACCCATTCTTAATTAATTTTTTAGATCCACAAAAAAAATTAAATAAAATTACATTAAATGATATACCACTACAAATAATAAAAGATTTAGCTACCAAAAAAGAATTAGCTGATAGAATTGAAAATATTAGAGGTTTAATTTGTTATAAAAAATAAACAAAAAATACTTGGATACCTAGATTTCCTCATTATTTATTTAATTCTCTTAAATTTAAAACGCCGTTACAATAATTATTTTTATCTATCATTTGGTATTTATTTAAAAATATCCATGGTTTATGTACTCCAAAACTAGTTTGGTTATATACTGCTTCAACACTAAATTTTTTAGCTTTTTCATAACTTGGTTTATTCACATTTATTTTATTACACGCAACACTAAAATATACATCTTCGGGTTCATTTTTATAATCACAGTCATTAAGTATTTCTAACATTTTACTCTTTCTTCTTAATGATAATCCACCATTTCCAACAAGTTTTGATTTTAATGGTGCTCCTACATAATCATATTTTATAAAATCATTTATTATATAATTATATTCTTTACAAATCATAGAATCTGTTTGAAATATTAAAAAAATTTCTGTTGGTATATTATTATAAAAATCTTTTGATACTAATAATTTATTATAATTTTCTATAGTTAAATTATCAACATTTAGATTAATTAATTTTATACGATGAATATTTTTAGATAACAATGGAGTTTTTAATATATTATTTATATAATTTATATTTTTATTTCCATGAAATATTATAAAATTCCATTTTTTAGATAAATTTTCAACAAAATTATTTAAAACAAAATATAAAGCTGTATGTTCTCTTGGTTCAATAATAATAGCAGTATATTTTTCTTCTTTATAATTTTCACTATTTAAATAAATTATATATATCAATAATAATATCAATATAATACATAATATATATAAGAACATATATTGTAAATTAATATAATTATTTTTATTCTCTAACTATTTATATATATCTTTTATTATTTTACCAGAATCTAAAAATATATATCTATCTACTAAGGATAATAAATAATCATCATGTGTTATTAATATTAAAGTGCTGTTTTTACTTAATTCTTTTAAAGCATTTATAATATTTTCTTTATTTGAATTATCTATTGCAGATGTAGGTTCATCTAATATTACAATTTTATTTTTTTGACATATACATCTTATAATATGTATTATTTGTTTTTGCCCACCAGATAAATTATTACCATCAATTCCAGCAACAGTATCAAAACCATCTTTTAAATTTTTAAAAATATTATAAACATTTATAGATTTACATAAATCAATAATATAATCACGTGAAGCATTATTTCCATATTGTATATTTTCTATAATACTAATATTAAAAAGTTTATTATTTTGATTTACATAACTAATTTGTTTTCTTAAATCGTTTAATTTATAATTATTTATATCTATTCCATCAATATATATCATATCATTATCAATTTTATAATATCCCATTATTAATTTAATTAATGATGATTTACCATTACCAGATGGTCCAATAATCGCAATTTTTTCTTTATCTTTGATTGTTAAATAAAAATTATTAAATATTTTATTATTTTTATTATAACCAAATTGTAAATTATTAATAACAATATTACCTTTATTTATATGTAGAGATACTTCATCTTCACAATCAATTTTAGTATTAATGTTATATAATTCTTCTATAAAATGATCTACAGCTAATAATGAACCATAATATTGAATTATATCTGGTAAAGTAGTATTTATTGTTATTATACATGGAATATAATAAATGATAGTAATAAATATTGCAATTAAATTTGTAAAAGATAATTCTTTTTTCATAAATAAATAAACAGTAAAGGAATTCAATATAATAAAAAGTGTAATTATTAATAAATTTTTAGCAAAAGTAGATTTAAAAGAACAAAATAAATTTTCTTTAAATTTTTCTGTATAAATTTTAGTATTTTTTGAATAATTTAATATTTCTTTGTTTAAATTTCCAGTTGAATATATAGAATATGAATTAGATAATTTATCTTGAGTATCTTGATTTTTTTTTTCAAATAGTATATGACGTTCATTTGAATATGTTGTACAAAGTACAAAATAATAATAATCTATATAAATAAATAATCCAATTAATAATAATGATATACAACCTAATTTCCAATTTAAAATTAAAAAATATACATTAATAGCTAATATTGTTAATGCTCTTGGAAAAATCCATATACAAAATTCAGTTACTAGTGATTTTAAATATTGTGGTATTGTAGTTATTCTTGTAATAATTTTACCTAATTCAATATCTTCATAATTATTTTCATATTTTTTTAATAAATTTCTAAATATATAATTAATAATATATTCATTTAAATCGGGAATGATATAAGATTCAATATATGTTGTTATTATATTAGAAATATTAACGACTGATAGTACTGCAATGATAATTAAAAAATATTTTATAAAAACTTCTATTTTAGTATTACTATTTAATATTCCAAAAAAATGACTATAAATTTGTGGAACAACAATAGATTCTAATGGAAATGCAAATATAGTAAATATAATATATAAAAAAACTGTAAATTTATATTTATATAAAAATAAAAAAAATATTTTCAAAATATTCATAATATATTACAATATAAAAAAATTGTTAATATATTATATATAAATGAATATTTTTATACCAAATCCAGTAAAATTAAGTTATGATGATGGTTCATATGAAAGACCATCTAAAACAATAACTGAGTCATTGCAAAATAAAAAAGATATTGAAGAACAACTGAAAGATTTTGAAGAAATATCACCGGAAGATTTAAATTTCGTTAGTTTAAATACCCAATTAAAATATTTATCATATGATGTTAAAAATAGAAGAGAATTATATCGTTTTGGAGGGCTTTTAGTTAAAATTGCAAAAGAATATATTATTTTAGCAGGTAAAGAAGGTAAAAGATTTAGTGTTCAACGATATACTAGAAATGAAAATAATGAAACAATTCATACAACAAGATTTTTTAGAAGAATTAAAGATACAAAAATATTAGAAGAAAAATTAAAAGAAACAACCGAACAAAATAATTATATTATTCAAAAACAAACAGAAATTATTGAAAAACAGAAAAAAGAATTATTAGCTTTAAAAAAAAAACTTCAAAAATAATTTTATTCACCTAGAATATTTCCAGTACATGTTATAAAATTACTAATACTATTAAATGTAAATATATCATATAAATTTATTTTTACTTTTTGTTTATTTACTTTTCCATTTATTAAAAATTCTATCCAATCTATAAAAATTTTATTTTGATTATATTTTACTACATTATGAATACAATTTGAAATAAATTTTTTTTTATCTTCTTTATTTAAATCTATAAAAAAATGAAAATATTCTATAAATGATTTCTTATTGTTAAATATATAAGCATTCATTTTATCTATATATAAATAATCTGTTACATCTGATTTTTTGATAAATAATGGAATACCTGTTGAACATGCTTCCATTGGTGTTTTTCCAAATGTTTCAGAAATACTTGTATAAATAAAAATTCTATTATCTAACGTTTGATAAATATTATTTATTTCTTCCTGATTTTTACTACCATAAAATATAATATTGTTTTTTAATTTAAAATACAATATATCAATATTATTTTTGAGTTCATACATATATGGACCATCCCCTATAATATGAATTTGAATAGTATATTTATTATCAATAAGCATACAACATTCAAATATTTCATCTACATTTTTTTCTTTAGATATTCTACCACAATAAATAATATTATAAAAATTATTATCATATATATCATATTTGGAATTATTAAAAATATCTAAGTTTACTTCATTTGCATTAAATATAGATTCTGTATAATTTGAATATTTTTTCTGCATTTTTTCTCCTGTTACAATAATACCATTAAATTTTTTTTTTTCTAAATAATCGTCCAAATAATTTAATGTAGATATAAAATTAAAATTATATTTTGTATAAATATTTGTGCAATAAAAAAAATAATCAGTATGCATATTCGGATATAATTTAATATCTTTATATTTTTTCTTTATATTATATAATAATTCATATAACCAAATAAATTCACCATTAAAAATAATTATTTCATTGCCATATTTAATTTGATTCATTATATCTTTTTTTGAAATAATTGGTATTTTTATTTCTTTATAAAATGGAATATGTAATCCTTTTATTTTAATAATATTTACATTATTTGGTGTAATTTTATGATATACTTCTTCATTTATAAATGTTGTAAATAAAACAGTATTATATTTATTTGATATATAATGAATAAATTTAATATATTTTGTGGAAACACCATTTATAGATTCATAAATATTATATAAAATAAAAATTATTTTTATGTTTGATTTTAAAAATGACATATATTTTAGTATGTTATATTTTTTATTCAAAATTCAACTCTATAAATTCATTATCTTTTAAATCATCTTTAACTCTAATAAAAATATTTAAGAATAAATTATTCTCAATATCATTAGTATAATTTTTTAAGAATTTATTTTCATATAGCATCAATTTATTATGATTATATAATCTTTCCGTAAATAAAAATATATTTATATTATTTTCCAATTGTATAGAAAAAGTATTTATTTTTATAGTATTCAATTTTTTTTTTATAGTTAAATCGTTTAAAGATCTTTGTATCAAACAATATTTTTTAAATAAATTTAAATATATATTAAAAAAATATGAATCTGTGCTGTTTATATTTTCTAATGACAATAATTTATTTGAAAATATAATATAAATATTAAATTCATTATTATTACTAATATTATATCTAAAATTTATTGGTACTAATAAATTTTTAATATTATTAAAATGGACAAATAGTTTTTTGGATAAAATTAAATCAAAGGAAAAAGTATTATTTATTTTAAGTATTCCTTTGTCTATAATATATGGTTTTTTTTCTATTTTTTCTTTATATTTATATTCAATATTCCAAGAAGATTCTGAAATCCATTCTGGTTTAAAATATACAGGTTGACAATAATAATTATCACACATAATATTACCCATTATATTCGTTTATATAAATTTATATTAAAATATTTATATTTATACGGTTAATGCAACTACTGTATTTATATATGTCATTATATCACTAACTGGAATATTTACGATTGATATAGTTGTATATGGAAGATTACCATATAAAACTTTTTTAGTTACTTTATAATACGTTAATTTATATTCAAAAATATAAACATATCTGGATGTATTTCCTCTTGGAATAATAAATCTACATCTGCGTTTCATTTGTAATATATTAATAATATATATTTATTAATATATTTAATTTATAAAAAAATATATATATAAAGTATAAGTAAGCATGAGTAAAATTAGCAGATATGTAAAAAATTTTTTTTCAAGAAATTCTGGTAAACTAGCATTAATAACAGCATTTACAACTTTAAATTCATCGAGCAATTTTTCAGTTAAATTATTTGTATTATTAATTATAATAATATTATTAAAACTATCTTATCCAGATAATTTTGTATTTATATTGAAAAATTGTGGTATATCAATAAATAAGAAAGAAAATGAAATGAATCTAGAAGATATTTTAGAAGATAAACACGAAGAGCATAAACATGAAGAGCATAAACACGACGAAGAGCATAAACACGACGAAGAGCATAAACACGAGGATATTCATAATAATATTAAATTAATACATCATAAAATAAATGAAAATAACAGATCAAAGGATCCATATACAAACAATAAGAATTATATTGAAAAAAAATATAAAGATGATTGTCATTCTCATGAATTTATAATTAATATTAATTCAAATACGTGTTCCACACCAATATTTAATTTAAGAAGCTATAATAACCTTGATTATTATTATAATTTTATTATTCACGATTTTGAACCAAATAAAATTAATAATTTAATAATGTGTAAAGATATTCATAAATGGATGTCAACATCTTCATTAACAAATGAAGATTTAAATGATGAATTTATACCATTATTTTATATAAAAAAGGTAAATAACCATATAAATATATATGAATATTTAAAAATATTTATTCATACAGATTCAAATGAAACAAAAAATGCATTTGTTCAAAAAGGAAATGATTTTTCCGTTATTCAAGATGATATAAATGAATTAATTGAAAAAAGATTTATAAAAGATTTATTAGATAATAAAAAATATACAAATTATAACTTATCATCACATGATGGAGTATGTAATTTCTTAGATAAATTTTTATCATTAGTATTAATCCCCGAAGAATATATTGGAGACAATGTATATCTTGATATTAAAAATTATGTTGAAAATAAACAAACATATGAATATTTTTTTAATACAATTAATGCTGATTTAAATGTATTTAATACTACATTTTAAAACATACGTTCCATCATGCATTTATTTCTTAAATTCAAAAAGTTTTTTATAGTGTGAAAACCGAAACCTAGATTTTGCTATACGTACCTTTAAGTATTTTTATAAATAATTATATTAAATTATTCTTTCAAATGTCTATTACTAATATCTATTTGTTTAATCCATTTAGATATTATTTCAAAGTCTTTTTTATTATCTTTATTTATCTTTATTTCAATAAAATCTTCGCTTGATGTTAGTTCTCCTACACCTAAGCTTTGCCAAAACGTACCTGTTATTTTATTTGTATTTGTCATATATATATGATATGCATTTGGATAAGTTTTAATTTTAATAATGTTTAATGTATTGATTATTACATTACTCAATCTAATAAATTGTGGAGTCATAATTTTATAATAAATTGGAAGAACAAATTATTTTAAGATGTTAAAATAATTCAATTTTTTTATAAATAAATATATTATAATGGAAGAATATGTTGTTAAATTTTGTGTATTTTTAGGTAGAGAAAAAAATATGAAAATACTTCATTCTTATATTGAATTAGGTTTAGAAAAAGATATTTTAAATGAATATCATATGTTTGATTTTTCTAAAAATATAGAGGATCATCATTTTATATACAATGAATATATTCGGTTATCAAAAATATATATAAATCGTATTTTTTTACATAATTATAGCGAAAATAATATATATTTATATAAAGATAAGATAAAAACAGATTGGAGTCCATTTTATAAGTATATATCATCACATTCAAAAGATAATGATATTATTATTAAATGTGATGATGATATATTATTTATAGATATATATAATTTAAAAAATGCAATAATAGATAGAAGAAATGATAAGGAATCATTTTTAATTCATTCAAATTGTATAAATAATGGTGTATGTACATATTATCAAAGCGAATTATTTGATAATATAAAGAATCATTTAAAAATATATCCAAAAGGTGGTATTTTAGGTATTTTATTTGAAAATCCAAAAATTGCAACTATTATTCATCATCAATTTACAAAAGACATATTATTATCATATAATAATATTCATAAATATGTAATTGAAAATAAATATATTAATACGCGAATATCCATTAATTTTATATTAATGAATGGTTCTGATATGAAATATTTAAAAGATACATCTTATCACGATGAATATGAATTAAGTAGTTTATTTCCAGAAACATTATGTAGATACAATAAAATAAATGGTAGTTTTATAACATCACATCTAAGTTATTCTTTACAAGATAAAATAATTTTAAATAACAATAATATTATAAATAATTATGCTAAAATAAGAGATATATATATTACATTAAAAGATATTTCTCCACTTAAATATGAAGGAATATATAATGAAATACGATTAACATCACATGTAACGAATAATATATATAAAGTAAAAAATTGGATAAAAGACAATCATTATTATATTAAAAATATAGAAACAGATCAGTATTTATATATTGATTATGAAGACGACAAATTAACATTATCATCTAATGAAAAAACAATATTTGAAATAAATAATATAATAGATAATGTTATATCTATTCAGCTTGGTATATATTATTTAACAAAATATAATAGTATAAGTAAATTTAGAAATGAATTAGTATTAATTAAATGTTATAATAATAATAATGAAAAATATATGATAAAAGAAGATAATGATGAAAATGAAAGTTTTTTTTTAAAATTTGCAAAATATAATAATTATTTAACAGTTAAAAATAATTACATAGATATAAATAATAATAAAAAATGTAAATGGCAATTTGAAAAAAAAATAAGTAAAGATGAATATATATATATGACTCGATATAATAAAAATAATAAATTTTATTATAAAAATATTGAAAATAACGAAATATA
>Ga0214921_10001454_pt1 | contig 40357 bp, 21 predicted proteins | sample LL1505_MetaG_FD_177992 | JGI IMG/M metagenome (GOLD analysis project Ga0214921, IMG submission 177992) | Freshwater microbial communities from Lake Lanier, Atlanta, Georgia, United States - LL-1505 | ecosystem: Environmental > Aquatic > Freshwater > Lake | place: USA: Georgia | collected...
TTTTTTTTGCTTCAAATTCTTCTTGCTTTTTTTTTTTTTTAGCTGCATCACCAGTTTTGCTATTTAGAGTGGTTTGTAATTGGTTATCTAGTTCTGCAGTCCTAGCAGTAAGATTTTTGTAAAACTCGGGATCCGAATTTGGGTAGGAAGTTAATTTGGTAATTTTGTCATCAATTTCTTTTTTCTTGTAAGCATCTTTTTGCTTCATTTGAGTATTAAGTGCTTTTTGTTGTAATTGGAGGTTCCTGTCAATTTCTTTTCTGGTACTCGGTAATATCCTAGATGCCTGTAATTTATTCAACTTTGATGTAGATTTAGCGGATTTAGTCATCCATTCTGCATTTTTAATGGTTATATAATCCAATTTTGAATTTGCTGAATTTAATTTTGATTGTAAGTTTTTTAGTTCCTGTTTCTGTTTCTGAGTTCTTTTTTCCTTAGGAGTTGCTTCTAAGCTCATAATCATACCTGAATATTTCTCAATTTCTGCATTCTTTTCATTTAATTGTTGCTCGTATTTTTGTTTCTTTAATTCACCTGTTGCGGCTTTACTTGTAGTACTCCATGTTTTATATTTTTTTACTAATCGTAAAGATTCCGGTATTCTCAGTTTACTAATACCTATACCTATATTTGTTTTGGCATATTTAGCGCCTTTATATGCTTTTTTAAATGTTTTTGCCAATGCAGTACCTGGTAATGTAATTGGTGACACTAGTAATTTAGCAGCCTTTCGTAATTTACCAGTATTCTCGTCACCCCATGCTATATTTTTAATAGCAGCCCCTGTTTTCTTCAATGTTTGTTTCATCCATCCTTCCTTCTTTTCTGGTTTGGGTTCCGCTTGTTTTTCAGGTTCTGTTGTTGCTCCGGGTTCATCACTGTATGTTTTAGGTATTGTAGTTTCTTGCGTTTTTCCTGGAACTATATTTAGTGGTTGGCCTTCCGCTGGTTCCGCTTGGTTAGCCGCTGGCGCTTGGTTAGCCGCTTGCACTTGTTTTGATTTGTCTTCTTTTGTTTTATCTTTTTCTTCTTTTGCTTTTGTCAGTCTTTCCTTTTCAGCAGCGGCTTCTTCTTTTTTCCGTTGTTTTTCCTTCTCTTTTTCTTCTTTCAATAATCTTTTTTCGTCTTCCTTCCGTTTCTTTTCTTCCTGTTTCTTTTTTTCTTTCTGTTCTTTGTCAGCTTTTTCCTTCGCTTTCTGTTCATCAGTTTTCCCACCCCCAATTATATTTTTTTGACTGTAACCACCTTTTTGCGTCCGGCGATATGTCCTAGAATTACGAATCAACTTAGGGCGTTCTAATTTGGTTTTACCATGCGATGATTTCTTGATTGTCATGTCGCCTTTATACTTTGTTCCTTTACACCTATGTTTGGCATTCATTTATTATTATATTACAAAACAACTATAAAAAATAACACCCAGATGTAGATAGCAGATGACAATATTACTTGTAATATTCAGAACTAGGCCGGCAATCACCAGTAATAATAGCCTGTTTCAAATCATCCCTTTCCGGTAATACACCTAGCACGAAATCACGGGCTCGCGAGAACCAACCAGGAATAAACCCAGTCATAAATTCAGGGTCCCGGGACAGTGTTTTAATATCATAATCCATTCGGCCATCCGCCAACCGGTGAAGTTCAAGTAAGTATCCTAGCGGTGCTCCTGTCATATGGATATACGCCTGTAGTTGCACGGCTTCATAATCCCGGATTCGCCCGAATAGTCCTTTGGTCCGGTTCTTAATCTCCACTACTTCACCATCAGCAGTAAGTCCATCGAGACGGCCAGTTAGCACCCAATCAAATCGGTCGTCTGCCATCACAGTGTGTTTTAGGCCTTTCTGTTGCGACGCACAAGGTTTCCCCATGCATTCAGCAAAGATTTGATACCCGCTGACTTCATTAGATACACCATGATGGGTATTGGTTGCTGTTTTCATCAAATCAATAAGTTGTTGTTTTTCAGTTGTTGTGAGACTAGTATTTGCGGCGACGTTTGCCTTAATCTCTGCTTGTTTAGCAACTAGCCCAGCACTACTTTTCGTAGTATCCCGATTGAGTGCGCCAACTGCTGATTGGAGTGATTGGATAGCAGCAGCGGCTTCCTGTCTGCCACTTGCTACGGCGGCAGTTGATAGAGTTTTCATTTGGGCGTGAGGTCGATCGGTTGCAATTCGTTGGCCACTTTGTTTTGCCCTAGCTTCCCAATCTTTGTAATCATCTGGCGCAACTTGTTTCCAAATTTTGGCAATTACTTTGGCCCAATTGGCATAATAATCCATCCCGCAAATTGGTGCTAGGTCACTTGCACTAATTGTTACTTTGTTTTTAGTTGATTCATGTTCCGACACGGATGATGATGTTTTAGCACGTTTAGTTGTTTTTTTGGCAATTGGTTCAGACATTCTAATTAATTTAATGGTTCGAGTTAGCAGTTTATGGTTTGTTATCCTAGATTGGGTTTATCGATTTAAGTTGGTGATATTATTAATTGGGGTTTTCCGGAAATCATGAAAACAATTTTTATAAAGCTCAGCTAGGATAACTATTATTCACAAATAATATAAAATGATTAAAATACAATATGAAATTTCAAATCCGGTAAATATTTTGTCCTAGCACACCAAATAATTTATTACCCCCTAAAAACTATTTACTGGGTTATAGGTTATAAAGTTCAGCTAGGATAAGATTTGTTAGTCTGTAATATGAAATGCTTAAAACACAATATAAAATACCAAAACCTTGAAATATTTATCCTAGCACACCAATTAATTTATTACTCCTAGAAAATATTTTCCGGGTTTTAGGTTATAAAGCTCAGCTAGGATAACTATTATTCGCAAGCAATATAAAATGATTAAAACACAATACAAAATCTCAAATCCTATAAATATTTATCCTAGAACAACAAATATTATCTGGGCTACACCAAAAAGTTTTGTAGCACAAACCTACCAAATTTCGGGAACACACTATGATTGTTGTAGTCTGGATAATTATGTTTCATGATATGATTTATCCGTCCGACAAAACTGATATCGTGTAATACCGAATACTTAATGATTCAGATAGATGATTCTAATTGCCGCGACTACATAACCCTGGTTGTATCTTGGCTACAACAACTATTATGTAAACCGGTAAAGGTTTATTGTTCTTATCCACAACAAACATTGTGTGCCCGAATTTTGGCTATTTTTGGTTTTGGTTTTATGTGTTGGGTTTCATGATAACCTAGCTAGGCAATTAATTTATTACATCCCGTGACAAATTTATATAGGTTCTAGGTTATAAAGCTCAGCTAGGTATAAAATATTTAGTTGTTTCATCATCGAAAGATTTGTAATAAATGGCTACCATATTATTTGGAACATACATAATATATGAATGATAGTTAAGATATCCATATTTACAGTCATATTTAGTAACCATATATGCGACCAATTTATGTTCTGTTTGGTTTAATCCTTGATTAAATTCAATCTGATGTATTGTTGTTTTATCCAAATTATTCATTATGTAATCTATTTCCGCCAGCTTGTCCTCTTCAAATAATCGCCGAATATTCCAGAATTCATATCTATTTATATTTATATTTGTATTATTTTGTTCAGATGCCATTGTGTTGTGAGGTTTATTCTATTATCCTAGACTGGTGATTTGTGTTTTAAGTTAATGATACCGTCCACATAGAATTATAAGCCCACCCCTGGTGGGTTCCAATTCAAGTGAGGCACCAGGTCTTAGGCACTCAAAAGCCCATAGCCTCGCCTGAGGCTCGGTGGGCTTATAATAGAGTATCTACGGTAATATGAAAACCCGAAATTAGTAAATATTTGTCCTAGCTAAGCAACTTAGTAATCACCTTCTGAAAAATATTTACTGGGTTCTAGGTTATAAAGTACAGCTAGGTCTTCTTTCTTGTTCTGCAATATGAAATAGTACAAACACAATATGAAATTAAAAAATAATAAATTTTGTGGTCCTAGCATCGCAATTTATTTATTACCATTCCCGCGTTTAATCCGGTTGATAGTCTTAATGTCTTGGAAATGCTGTTTTATATCCGCTTCAGTAACATCTTTGAGCTCTTCTACATCTTCACCCAATTCCGAACATTTGATATTTGAAAGACCATATATTAATCCAGGGATATAGAATAGTGCAGTTAGCACAAATGAATAAAGGATATCATCAATATTTTGCAATAGGAAAACTAAACTTTCCATAGTAATAAAAGGAAATTCAGTAGATAATTTCAGGTATTTCAAAATAGTGGCAATCGGTGGGAAAAGCACTGTTGCTATGATTCGTATAAGATTAGTTGGCAAACAGAAATATCCGTGTCCTAGCCCTCCATACATGAGACGGTCGAAGAGGGTCCAGTCCATTTCATCAATCTTCTGTTCCAATTTATTTCTATTAGCCGCCGACATTTACTATTCTAGGTAGAATTTGTTTTGGTTGTATTTGCCGATTAGTTATCTGATTACATATTTTTAAACGCCCAATAAAGTAATCCGAAGAGCCCAAATAAAAATATCCCGACATACACTAGGCTACTAATCCTGCCATCATTCAAGTCTGTTATTTTATCTGCTTCACCAGTGCAACTACGCACGTACTCTTTTATCATGAAAATTCGCTGCCCTTCTGCAGCTTCGTATCTGTCAGCATAGCGGTTTTTATAAGTCACTACAAACGCATAAACTACACCTAGTGGGAAGCTTATATATGTTAATATGAAGCATAAAATTATGTTAAAATACCCGAGAATTCCTTTGGATAAGAAGATCCCTAGACTTGGAATTAGGACAGTTATTATAACTCTTATAAATCGCATGGATACGGTGGTCCCGAACTTCTCTGAGTTTGGTATGATATCAGTTCCAGTGTCATATATAGTGTCGTAGACGAGCCTAAAACCGCCACTCGAAAAATCCATTATTAATCCTATCATATTTCCAATTAACTGGAAAACAAAATCGACTACACCAATGATAAGCAGCGATAGAGGTCCCTGGAGGGCTAATTTACCAGCTTTCTTAGCTTGCTGTAATTTTTCACGCTTTAGCTTCCGGCGATATGCTGATGTATTAGAGTAATCATATTTAGTTCCGTAATCAATATTTTCTTTCTGGCCGGACATTTCTTATTTATTAGTTAGGTCAGATTTTCCAATTATATATCTTACATTAACAATATAAGATTTAGTATTTTATTATTTCTTTTTAAAATATTTAGAATATGATGGATGTGTAATAAAACTAATCCAGGTATTATAAATTGTGTCATCTTTCATTATTGCTGTTCTTGTTTTATAATTTGTTATTTGGTGAGAAAGCCATTTTGTCAGGCAAAATATATTTGAACTTTTATCTTCAGTAAATGGTCTTTTCTTGTTTTCATCGATATATTGTTTTACTGCTGCTAAATTATTATTCCAGTCTGTAATTTTATCAATGAAATATTTGGCATATTTTGGGTCTTTCACAAAAGTATCAAATTCTAAATAAATTGATTCATCTTTCATAATTTGTGTTCTTTGTTTATAATTTTTTAATTGATTTGTAATCCACTGACCTAGGCAGCTAAATTCACTGTTTTTTGCTTTAAGCGGTCTTTTATTATGCTCATCCATGTATCTTTTTACAGCAATCAAATTGGTTTTCCACACACTAATATTGTCAACAAAATGAATAGAATATTTTGCATCTGCTACGAAATCCGTCCAGGTATTATGAACATCTGCATCAGACATAATATAGCTTTTATCCTTATAATATTTTAGTTGTGTGAGAATCCATACGCCCAATTTTTTAATAACTAAGTCTTTATCTGTGGTCTTGGGTTTTGCACCTGTTTCATCAATGTATTTTTTTACAGCCTCAAAATTATTGAACCAATACGTTTTATTATCACAAAAATGTTCTTCATACTTACTTATAAAATTAGTCCAAGCCAAATGAATATTTGGGTCAGACATAGCTCCAGATTTTGTGTTATAAATTATAATTTGATTTGTTGTCCATGTTCCTAACTGTTTTACAAAGGAATCATCACTTTTCTTAGAAGGTCTTTTATTATTAGCATCTATGTATTTTATAACGGCTGATAAATTATTATACCATAAAGTTGTATTATCCATGAAATATTCTGAATATTTAATATCTGATATGAAATTAGACCAAGTATCATATACGTCCTGCTCTGCCATAATTTGAGTTTTATTCTTATAGTTTGTCTTTTGATAATTAATCCATTCTCCTAAATATTTGCTTGTTGCATCTTTATGTTTAGGCGAAGGCCTCTTCTTATTTTCATCAATATACTTCTTAACCATCTCCAATTTCTCATACCAATTTTGATACCTAAATTCCTTAACACCAATCAATACTTTTTTAACCTCCGCGCAATCTTGAGTAAATGACTTATTTACACTAGCACCGCGCCCACGAAATTGCCCGACTTCATTAATCATTACCTTATCTGCAAACGATGAATCTATTTCCTTAATACCACCTAGCGTATCTAAAACACTATCATATTCCGAACACCATATGAAAACTTGTCCGACCTTATACTTATTCCCACTAATAGTCCTAGTACATCTCATCAACCGTTGAATCGTCCGGATTTTTGATTTGCTAGGATAAGTTATGTAGATAGAATCACAGCAAGGTATATCAATACATTCATCCAATATCCGGACACTAAATAACAATTCAACCCGCGGACTATCGGCAAAATCCGCCAAAATTTGTGACCTAGATGATGCTGAATTCGCCGATGTAATCTTATCCATATGCAAATCCAAACAGTAATATTCATTCAAACCATTAATCACAGACATTAACCCTGTGATTTCTTCAGTATCCTGACAATAAATAATACATTTATGTGAGCCGGTATTAACTATGCAAGATAATAAGTATATAGCTTTACTATACAAGATATTTTCGGAACCTAGCACCTCTTTTACCCCGAGTTCATTATGAATATCCACACGCAAATCAGTCAGGTCTTCATGGATAGATGGCAGCCAAATCCGGTAATCAGTTATAAACCCTCGTTCAATAGCATATTTGAATGACATATCGTAAATCGTCTGACCTAGGATATATTCGCCGGTTTCGCCCTCTTCTTCTAATTCAAAAATCCGGGGTGTGGCGCTCATAAATAATTTCTTAAATCTGCTAGCAGTAATTATTTTATTCATTGGGTCGCTAGACTCATAAACATTCGCAGACGATAAATTATGGAATTCATCACAAATAAATAATGTTTGGCCCAAATTATTGAACGCATCTAGAACACCACTAATAATATCGGCACTGTCATATGTTGCCGAAATAAGAAATCCACAATCAGCATGACAGGTAATAAATTCACCGACTTTGGCAATATCCCGGCAACCATCGCTATCAACCAATAAAGTATTCGCACGGGCAAATCCATATTCCACGAATCTATCTAAATTCTGCTTTGCGAATTGTTTCAATGGACTTAGAATAACAATTTGTTTGAAACTCTGTGCTATTAAAAACGCAGTGTATGTTTTCCCGGTTCCACAAGGCATAGCCAACACACCATTATCATGGTTCCTGTAATATTCAATAGCTAGGTCTCTAGCCTGATGCTGATATTCTAATTTACTAGAATCAGGCATAAACACCTGTTCTAAAGCAGAAACATTTTTAACACTATCAGTAACACTATTGGATTTAGTATCTAGGTTAGCCGGCAAATACGTAGTGTCAAATGGCACTTGAATATATTGTATCCGGTTTTGATTAGGTAATAGTTTGATATTATTAGATAACTTATCGGTATAATAAACATATCCTTTAGTGGAATTCATGGTTGCCATCCAACACATAAACCCAGCTAAATCAGGCATAGTGACACCAGATTTGTATCCATTTTTACATTGAACCAGGGAACATTCGGTTGAGGTTTCCATTGATATGATATCAACACCGGTGTCTTGTAATGGATTTTCCCGGTCATCTTTTCTTTTTAACCTAGCTAAGTTATGTGAGCCAATCAGCCCATTTTCAATAAGTATATTTTCAGGTGTATATTTCCATAAATAAGCTTCTTTATTTCGTCTTAATAAATCTAGTATTTGATTTTCATATGCTAATCCTTTTATTTGATTATTATTATTTGTAGCTGACATTCCTAGGTATTGGTTTGGTATAATTAGTTATTTATTTTGGGTTTATTAGTGTTTTGATTTTAGTAATGAATTATTGGGTTTAATGGAACCTATTATATTAATTATTTGGAACAATTTTTACGTTGAAATTTAAGATTGAAAAAAAAAATATGGTTTGCGGGAATTCGGGGTAGAAGCTAACAATAAAGAACTATTAACCCATAGATTAAACCAGGGAAATAGAACATGAAAGTGAGTAATAGGCAAACTAGGATTTGTATAAACCCGTGTAATCCGAGCTCCATGAAGACCCCTGCTGGTGGAAATAATACTGTGGCAATTATAACAGGGGTCGGAACTGTCCCGGCTTGTGTCCGATAACATTTGCGCCCAGAACCATTAGGACAAGCTGGGTCGCTAGGTAAGTTATCCGAATCCGGGTCAACAGGGCGGTCAGGGTCATTATCGTCCGGTGCGTTATCAGCACCAGTTAGCCATCCACCAACAGTTTGTTGCCCGAAACCATTAACTATTCGTCTCAGGAAAGTACCAGCTAGGATAAACGGTGCCATCAGAATTTCCTGTGCTACAAACCGGACTAATCCTAGAATTCCGTCTTTACTCAAAACTTGTGACACTAGTACTAATAAATATGTAATAGCCTTAATACACCAAGTTACCATACGACCAATCCATATAAATGCTTTTGGAATATATAAGAGGAACCGGAAAATACCTATAACAGCTTCGATCGTCTCAATAATAAACCCACCTTTTAATGGATAAAACCATTCAACATTTACTAGGTGGTTTTTACCTGGCGTCGAGCGGTGTAGTTCTTGTAATTCTTGATACCAATCGTCGCGTTTTGGTGATGTTAATCGGCCATTAATTTGAATCCGGGCACCTAGTGGAATAAGGCCTGTTCTAATAATTTCATTTAATAGCCGGATTCCGTGTGTGCCAGTGTCATTAACATTGAATTCTATTATTTTTGTTTTGTTTATTAAAAATAGCATCCTAGTATTGCAACTGCCACTGTTTAATTATAACCTAGAAAACCCCCATACAACCTAGACTAATAACCTAGACTATAGCAATCTTATTGGTTGGCCTAGCAATAAAGAATGATTAGGGCATAAATTAATCCAGGAAAATAGAACATGAAAGTGAGTAACAGGCAAACTAGGATTTGAATCCACCCATGTAATCCGAGCTCCATGAAGACCCCACTTGGTGGGAATAAGACCGTAGCTAGGATAACCGTCCAAGGCACAGTCCCGGCTTCTGTCTTATAACATTTACGACCAGTACATTCTTCAACTGTAGTGGATTCACTTGGGTTTTCTGCATCCCCGAATTTGGATTTGGATACCAAGTTATCTTTGCGTTTTGCGGGTATTGGTTTGCCCGGTGATTCATCGGGATTATTGTCCCAACCACTTAATGCGGCGCCAACTACTGTGCTACCGGCACTATTAAAGATTTTCTTAAAATAATACCCTATTGTCCCGACAATCGAATCAATTAGTATAAATGATATGAAACGTACCATCCCGAATATGTCAGAAGGTATGCTAGGTAATACTTCAGTAAAGAACCACGCACAGAATTTCAGAAACCATTGCAAAAGCATGATTATATATAGGACACCTTTGACAAGCATTAAGAATGCATTTGCAATTCCAGCAAGTGGTTTAACTATTGGCTTGAATATAGCAAATAATCCACCAAGTATTACTTTGAATATTGCCTTGATAGGATTACCACCCTTAATTCTAGGTTGAATTTCAATGATTCTATAGTTATTCCTCGGCGGGATATCCAAGTAATATTCTGTTGGGTCTAATCCCCATTTTTCTTTGACTTTTTGATGTATCCATCGTGTTATCTTAGTGTTTCCAATAAATTCATTGCCGATATCATTCTGATTATCATTCTGATTATCATTCTGATTATTATTATTGTTTTTAGCGCAACAGATATCAGTTTTAAATACTGCTGACTGGTTAGCAAATCTAATAATAACTAACTCAGATTTACCGCATGGTGTTACGCTCATTTACTTATTCTGGCTCATTTTTTTGTGCTTGGCTCAGCCGCCTATCGAGAATAGGCCTAACACCCAGTTTTTCACAGCACCATATTATAATATCATCTGGTGTGCGCGTGTTATCACCAAAGAATAATTCTATAACCCGTTCCTTTGGTAACAACGGTTGGTATACGGTGTCAAACCCATATTCCTGGCAAATTTCGGCGGCATGTCCGAGTTGCCATAGCCAAAATAATTCACTTTCAATACGCATATATAACATCCTGAAAACAAATTTGGATTCTTCAATATCATCATGTGCGTAATTAATTTTGCGCCGGATAGTAGTAAGATATTCTGGATATCCAAGGAGTGCTCTTTGTGGGTCATTAGATAATCTGGTTACCCATTCATTCCATTCTTCTGGATATTTCTTAGCCATATTTGTATTAGCAGAGACAATAAGTCTAAAGTTACGGAGTGGCATATTACGTCTGCGGACTTCTGCCATCATTTTGTGTTCGCCGAAAACTAATGCCAATATCCGGCGTTTTAATTCCATATTCATGGCAACATCACTCTCTGCACCAGTCAAACCAGTACCAAATGGTGCAAACATCCATTCAGCTTCCCGAAAATCAGCATGCCGTACTAGGTTATAATCGATTAGTGCTATTTGGATACCTTGAGTCGGTACTTGTGAACTAACCGGGATAATATTTGGTGCAGGTGGTTGTTCTAGGCGATAAACTACTTCTGTCGGTAATATATCAGTAGGGACAGATACTTTCAAGGGCGAATATTCAATCCTGCGTCCGCCTTCAAGTGTTAATCCATTTACTACTGTTATATTATGTGGGTGTGCGTCAACATGGTACCAGCCTCGTTTGCCTAGAATCTTGAAAATAACTGCAAGTTGCCAGAAAATACTATATAGTAGCCTATATGGTTCTTTGGGTTTGTACCTAGCTCCACCTACCAACCCGCCACCTGCGAAACTACCACTTTTTCCGGAAGACCTAGCATTAGGTTTTTCCAAATACTTGTCATTCAGCCAATCTGCCAGAGATGGACCTTTATACTCTAAGAGCATATCTAGGCATACACCTGGTTCCTTAGCCGGTTTAAGTGGTTCTGCTGCCATAAGCCCACGCCCGGCAAAAAAACATTTATCATACACACGCCAATCATAACACCGGGTCAGAAATTGCTGTTCTAGGACTGGCAAACTATCTATCATCTTATAAAATGTCAATTCTCTTTTAAGAGCAGTATCGGACCTACCTAGTTCTAGTTCAGGGTCGCGGATTTTAGACCTTTTAAGAATTAGTGACCCGGAATCAAATGATAGTTTGAAAGCGACAGATGTCATTCCCATCGCCAACAGATTTTGTGCCGACTGCGGGACTGTATCTAGAGTAGGTTGTCCGTCAGCCACTAGTTGTTTCCGCAATAATACTTTACTTTCTGCAGCCCGATCAGTTTTATTCGCTTGTCGGAAATTCCTAGTTGAGTCTTTTTTGGTTTTCTGGGCCCCAAATTTCTTTGTTTTTATTTGTTTCCTGGTGGGCATATTTTATTACTACTTCCGATTTTAACAAAATATATGATGAATACCAGAATTTCAAAAAAACCAATATACACCAGAGTTATTTTACAGAAGAAAAATTGATTTGATGAACTGAACCATGATTAAATAACGGAATATTTAAATTAAATCTATCAAAATGTCAGAAACTCAATACAAATCAAATTTTGGGGAATATATCAGTGTATATAAGCCTAACCCAGATGGTAAAATTATTAAAGTGGGTGAAATACTTACCATTGATGGAACTTTTTTGAAGAAACAAGATGAAATTGCGAAATCTAAGGTGGACGGTATAGATTACCAATCTCTTTATCCAGGAATGAATTGCCAACATCAGAAGCTGATTAAATACTAATTATGGAGACCGGTGGCTTTGGCAGCACATTTCTTTTTTATTTCTTCCCGGGAAGCTAGGAGTTCTTCCTCTTGTTTTATAGGTTAGCCTATAAAACTATTGTATTTATAGGACTTTGGCACCATATAGTGCAAAAGTATTTAGAAACTAACATTACAAATATATCTACTCAATTATTACTTATAATCAAGCAATAATGATTTCAAACCGTCAAATACTTATCTAATTTGGCCATAGCATCCAATTTGGCAGCGGAATCGGATGGTAAAACCCCGGCAGCTTTAGCGGCTCGTTTCTTTTTTATTTCTTCGCGGGCAGCTAGGAGTTCTTCCTCTTGTTTTTCAGGCATCTTATAATTATTGCGGACTATGACATCTATTGACGGGGTTATACTAGGTTCAGAACCAATCATTTGTGTTGCTGTGCTAGGTTTCAAAACTTGATTTTCCCGTTCCCTCAACTTATCTAACAAACTAGCACCAAAAGTTGCGGGTTGCCGGGTTGATTGTCCTAGACCACCAATTCCTGTTCCAGTACCGCCGCCGCTGCCGTTACCAATAGAGTTACATTGAGCCCGCAATTTCTCAAACATCATATTAGTGTTGGCAGTAGCCTTCACTAGGATATCTAAACGCTCAACTACTTCACCCGACCAATCCACAGGATAAACGAGGTAATGCATAGACCAATAAATCAAGGGTAACCGTTTGGCCTTACTGCTAGGTTTCCAACGGTGAATATAAATAGACCATAAAGCATCTAGTTGCCGTTCTAATTGCCCTAGTTCACCGGCTGGGCGTACAGCACTAGTTTCTTGAATAACACGGGCACGGACCTGATGAATAATGGACCAAACCAACCAAATGACATCGCGGATATCACTTTGAGGGATTCCTTCAATTGCACGAGCTTGGATAGTAAATGATTTGAAACGCTTTATATTAATCCGCTCCCAATAAAGTATCCAATTCAACCAATAAAGAGCACCTTGCATATTACGCATACCTAGATTCACTGCGAATTCATTAGCAGCTAGACGGATTTCACTAGGGTCATTATCACCCAAAAGTGTACTAATAATTATATTCCCGCGATTAGTGCATCGGTCTTGGAAATTACTAATAATAAAATCGGTTTCCTTAATCTTAGTACTCAGAACATCAAGTTTCCGTTTGCGGGAAAGACTGAGTATGACGATTACTTCTGTTATCATATGCCGGACTTGCTGCAAATTCCGCGAATTAATCACATTTGGGCCGGCAAAATCTTTGCGGATAAGCACACGTTGCCAAGCTGCCGTCTTTTCTTGTAGCCAACGGGGTAATTTGGCATTAGCAACATTCACATGTTTGTATGCGTAACCTAGTAACCGGTCCCAGAGAGTAATAGGTGCACCACTAGCCAGGAGCTGAAAAGCCCAATAACATGCATGTTCTATCTTCCCACTGTAAATTGCTTTCTCCATGGCGGCAGGAACTTTACTACGAGGATAACCGCCTAGAGTTACTAATTTGAAGTCTGTATGTCGACGGCTATCCATTAATTGGTATTTCCCAGGTGCTAGGACATGTGTATAAGATTGAATGAGGGATTTATCACGTTCAGCAATTTGTGTAATTGTAAACTCTTCAAAATTCATTATGCCAAAACCTAACTACACAAAAGCTAACAATCCTATAAATTTCTAATTAATAGCTGCGATAAATCTCGGTAGTATTAAACAAATTATGGTTTATTACTAGATTACCGTGCAAAAATAGCAAAAAATGACAAAAAACGAATAACTAATTATATATTAGTTATGTTTAGAGGCTACTATGTTGGTGGCCTCATACTTCATAGAAGTAAACCACCGTGTATGTTCGCGGTTTAGTCTAAGGACTTGCGGAACTGGAACATCAGCATCTATGCAATTATTATTACTAATGACGTTATGTTGTCACAAGTAATACTTTGTTTTTTTGTGTGTTACCGCCTAGTATGGTATTTAAGACCATACTAAAATCTACTAGTTAATTACATTATTTAAGCCCGCTCTATTCGGGTGGCCTTAAATAAGGTACTTAACGGTACTAGTCGAGGCTGGTAATCATGTCCCGGACAGCCCAGTATTCATATTTCCCATTTCCGAGATCGCGCTTAATCATAAACGGGTTCTTTCCTAACCTGAGTTCTTCTTCTGCAATTTCTTCTACTTTAGTTAGACGGGCAGGTACATCGAATAGTGGTTCGGCACCATATGCAATTTGAGTAGCGCGCTTGCCAATAACTAGTGCTTTCTCAAATACAGTCATAACCGGGCTAGTAGTATTAGTTGTCTTCGTTTCTTCATAATGGTCAAGAATAGAACGGTAATCTGGCATATACTCAGTTGTATCAGTTGCAGTTGACCCAACCAACTGACCGCCATCTCCAGTAGAGCGATTATTAGAACCTGTACTTGCTGAATTGTGAGTGCTTGCTGCTTCAGAATTAATAATTGTTTGTTCGACAGATGACATTTTAATTTATTTTTTACTGTTGACTTGAGAAGCGTTGCTTGGTTAATCTTTATCTATTTTTATAATAATAATCTTAAATTTAAATAACATATCTGTTACTCAAAACAATTTTTCCAAACTAATATGAAACTCCCAGCTAATTTATTGAATCGTACCGCACCATTTTGGCATTCTGTACGTGCTACTCCTGTCTTAATACCATTTGCTGGTGTTATCATGATGTTAATGAGTCCTAGTGTTATGGCAAGTGGGTTTACTATTGGTGCTATAGCCACCTCACCGCTTAATGCATTACTTAAAATGTTATTCAAGTGGATGCATTATCAGATTAAACGTGACTATAAGGGCAGTACTTTCTTAGGTCAAGGTCCACGCCCTGTTGGTGCAAAAGGCACTGGAGTGTTCCTCAATCATCCTATGAATAAAGGGAATACATGGGGTATGCCTAGTGGTCATAGCCAATTGGCATGGTATGTAGTTGGTTTCTTGATTGGATATCTATTCATTTGGCGGCCTTACCAATTCACTACAGTTCATAAAATAGTCGCAACACTTACAGTAACTTTAATGGCATTAGTGGTTTCATTTAGTCGTGTATGGGTTGATGGCGTTCACACTATCGGACAGGTTCTGGTTGGTGGTGTCATCGGTTTTGTGATAGGTTTAGTAACACTGCTAATAACCCGTGTCATCGCACAGAAATATTGGCACGAACAATTCACTACAGAAATTGATATAATGGCATCAAATGAAAGAGCCGCCGAATTAGCTCAAGCCGCAGCCAAAGAAGCCGAATTTGCCAAAGTAGCTGCTGAAGCCGCTAAAGCCGCTAGTGCTGGTGAACCAGAAGCCGCTAAAGCCGCTAGTGCTGGTGAACCAGAAGCCGCTAAAGCCGCTAGTGCTGGTGAACCAGAAGCCGCTAAAGCCGCTAGTGCTGGTGAACCAGAAGCCGCGTAAGCCGAATCTACAAAAAATAGACAATAGCTAATAAATCTAGCATAGATGTTAAAATTGCACGCGCAAAAAAAAAGTAAAATTCATTACTCACATGATACAGATTCATCACCGGAATCTTCAATATCTAGGCCAGCAAACCGTCCACATTTGACTGTTTTTTTACTGACAGCAACTGATTGTTGAATGGGTACACCCATTTTCTCACTAATACGTTCAGTAATATCGTCAAGTTGCTTAGATTTGAGCTCGGCTTCAATATTATCACGAATCCTATTAGCAGCAGCAGCAGCACGACGTTTCGTTTCAATTTCTTTTATAACACGTTTTTTATAACTTGAATTAATTTTATCAGACATTGCCTTAACAATAATATCATCTACCGCGGATTTACAACTATCCAGGAGTGCAATCCCACTGCCTTCAATATAAATAGCACGCTTTCCATTATTTATTTTCAGCGCCGGGAAGCGTTCACGTAGTTCCTTAAGATTTGCTAAGTCATAGCCAACTACAAATTTCATTAATTCTACACCAATTTCAACTCGGATAGTTTGTGTTTTCCCACTCATTTAATTTCCTAACTGTTGTATTGCAATCGAATTTAATAATTATTAACTGGAGTCGGTTTAAATTGAATTAATTCTTAGCGAAAATGGAATGCAAAAAATCTAGATGGATAGTAAAGACAAAAAATCATAATATCATTGATATCAATGTCGGCAAATGTACCGTCTACAGAAGTGCCTTTGCACTGTGCTATTAATATTAGTCCAGTGCATACGGTATCAATATCAAATAAACCTGTAGAAAGATATGAAGATTATCAATCAATTATATATAGGCCTGGTGCATATCCAGCAATTCATCAGGATATACAAAATAGCAAATATCCGGGCGTTACCACATGTAATATACTAAATAAAATCAGGGACAGCCGTGCTGAATTAGACCAACAATTCGCACCTGATAGTCTAACAGCTGGTCTTCCCCGATTGCTTATTTCAGCAGACCGACGTGAAAAACAAAATGCCGGACAATATCAGTTTTATATGGACCAGGAACCGGTGGTTGTCAATAAACCTGGGTGTGATGAACCATTCAATGTCAGGTCACTAAATGATGCAGCTGGACTACAAGCCGGGTATGCAAGGAACATTGATTTGGATAGTGAACTACGCCGGATTAACCAATTTGCCGACAAGTGTTTCTATGATAGTTACAAGTTTCACCCGGATGATGCACAATCACCTAATGGACTTTATTGTAATCGTGATGCATTGGTAAAAAATTACTCTGCTGTCGGCCAACCAGGTTGTGCTAGGACTAGCAATCCCAAATCTGGTATAACACCTGCTCAACAACAAACACCTGTCCCGGATGATAAATATTCATCAGGTAACCGCGTGCATTATGGAACCAATTTAGTGATAGGTGGCGATGCCCCTAGTGAACGTACACGTGATTATACCCCATGCAATAGTTTAGGTATGCGCTTACCCGCTGGAACATGTCAAGAACGTGGAATACCACAAACATTCCCACAATGTGATTCTGGCTTTGGTATAGATGCCCGGGCACAACAAATTATTAATTGGCGCGCACAACAACACAACGGCCAAGTCCCAGAATATTATCGATTTAATGGGGATATTGCCGACCCACAAAAACGATATACCGCCAATTTTCCGTGCCAGCGACTATTCAATAATAATACTAAACGTTCCAGCTTGCCTAATTTATTCAATACTTTTGACCCTAATCCACGAAGCCTAACCTAGACACAGAATGACAACAATTAGGCAAGATTCCATATCGTTAAGTAGAGATTAGTATGGTCTTAAATACCATACTAGGCTGTATTCCAATCTTATTAACTTTTCTATTTTATCTTCCAAATAGTTAATAATAAAAAAAAAAAATAATACCAAAAATATGCCAACTACAAAACGCAATCGCTCTAATAGTTCTAAGACCCAAAAACGCTTTCAAGTTTCCCGCAAGGTGAAATCAGTTGATATAACTAAATTCCTACCTGAATTTAATGGTATTCCGGCTGCCAAAGTTTATAATGCTCCTGGTAACGGTGAATTAGTACTAACACTTGAGAAAGACCAATCTGTATTTATGAATGGTTCCACTATGATTTGGATGGATTCAGCAATAAGTGTTAAGACACAAACTAGTGGTTTTTTGGCAGGCCTCCGCCGTGCATTCAACGGGGATAGTTTATTCCTTACATATTTTACTGGTGTTTCACCCAAGGGCAATAAGATTTGCTTCGCGCCTCATTTGCCAGGCGATGTTACCAAACTCATTATTAAACCAGGGCAAAAACGTATAGTTTCAACACAGAGTGTTATTTGCTGCACTTCTAATGTTAAATTAGATGTTGTAATGCAGGTCCGTGGATTCTTTACAGGACAACCATTCTTGAGTTCAGTCACAGTACCTATAGATAGCAAAGAACCTGGAGTTGTCTGGATTGGCTCATTTGGTGCTATGAATACAATTGATATTAAAGCAGGTGAAAGATACCAAATAGAAAACCATAATTTCATGGCATGTGATGGTAATGTTAAGTATACTCTAGGTATGTTAGGTGGACTTAAATCAGCATTCTTATCAGGAGAAGGTTTTGTAATGAATTTTACAGGACCTTGCTCTATTATGATTCAAAACCGTAAAGTAATGCAATTAGCTCATCATCTAAGACCATACTTCCAAGAAAAAAATAATATGTAGATATACCCCGTTAAGTACATTATTTGGGATCACCCTATTCGGGTGGCCTTAAATAATGTGCTTAACTAGTAGAGGTTAGTATGGTCTTATATACCATACTAGGCGGTACCTACGTTCACATTGAATTATAAGCAGCAAACCAGTGGGGGCTCGAATTCAAGTGAAACATTAGGTCCTAGGCACACATAAGACTATTCTTAAGAGTAGGCTTACGGTAATAGATAGAGTGTCTACGGTAAATGTCTGGTTTAGCGGAGCTTGACACATAGAATGCGGTCCAGCTTACTAATAACAGTGTTGTCCGGGATACCCTTACCCTGTTCGTATTCATTGATAATGGCTGGCTTCACATTGAGTTGTTGAGCCAGTTGAGCTTGAGTGAGTGACTTAGCTACTCGGGCTTGTTGGATTAGCTTGCCTAGTGAAAGCCCAACTACAGGAAGACGTTCAGCTTCATTTGCTTGGTCGAGCTTGTATGCTGCTACCTTAGTAGGCTTATGTGACTTATTACCAGTATCACGGCGTTCAGTAGTAACATTACCAGGCTTCATTCCAAGTGGGTTCTCAACAGTCTTGGGTTGACTCTTGTATGACTTACGGAGAACAGTAGTAGGTGCATCCCATCCAAGGCTAGTACGAGGGTCATTCATTTTAAGTTTGTTCTTTACAATTTAATAATCTAATATGGATTGATAAGTGCTAATCAACCTAGAATAGCAAAACAATTTTTACCCAGAATCTACAACGTTATACCTAAAAAAACTGCAAAAAAAAACTGGTAGAGGTTAGTATGGTCTTAAATACCATACTAGGTGGTACCGTAGACACTGGACAAAAGAGCCAGTCTCTAAGACCTAATGTTTCACTTGAATTATCGCCGTTTATGTCCTGGAAATTTAGGCAGAATTGTTTTAAATAAAGTATAATCACAAAAAGCACATCTAGGACAAATTAGCAACCCGTCATATTCAGGGAATATATCTACACCAAAACATATATAACAATTAGTGCAACTATACCAAGAATGCCGCAGTTTTTCATGCCCTGTAATAATACATTTAATTTTTTGTAATTTTTGTTTACTCGAAAACATTCAAAATAGGTACAAGTCTTGTTTTTTAAACATATTTGGAGTGCTAGTTTTAATTTAGGTTATTTCAAAGAATTAACTACAACATCGGATTTACAAATCGTCTGCCAACTCTGTAATATCAAATTCGCCGGATACCATAAGGCGTTCTATCCGGGAAGGTGAATAACAAATCCGATGTGCGTTAGCTATTAGCTCATTCTTCATTATATTCATGCGACGCAACCATGTAATACGTTGGGTTAATAGGTTGTTATATATAATATTGCCCTTGAGGGTAAGTGGATGTCTATATTCAGGCAAATCATGGTTTTCATTAATCCTGATACTCATAGTTTGCCGGATGCCATTGAAATCAAATATCGACAAGCAATTGTTCGAAGCGTCTATTGCTAATAATTTTGGGGGAAGTGGTGGCAATTCAGTAATCTGATTAAACGAACAGTCCAATGAACTCAATTCCGAAGGTAATTTACTAGGCAACCGGCACAAATTATTATTATGACATTTCAAGGTGGTTATGGATTCGGGCAACCTATCTGGTAATTTAGTAATTCCACATGTTGAAATATCGAGCATTGTCAAGCTATCAGGGAACCATGTGGGTACACTCTTAAGTGGATTACCCGAACAATACAACACTTTAATAGTTTGCGGTAATTGTGGCAATTGCACCAGTTTATTACTAGAACAATTCAAAATACGCAGATTTCTAGGCATCCGGTCAGGCAGTGACTTCAGGTTGTTCATTTGACAATAAAGGTATTCTAGCCATCGAGGTAATGTCCGAATTTCACACAAACCAGTCTGAATAATATTAATCTCTTTCAAACTATCCGGTAAATCAGCCGGGATTTCCGTTATTTCGGGATGCCTATATGAGGTTAATGTCTTTAATCTTGATAGTTTTGGAATTAAATCATGGTATTCCTGATAATTAGAGGATGTTAGCGTAACGGCTATAATTTGTATACTCATTTCTTGGTTTTCACAAAAGGCAACCAGGTTATTGGATGAAATCAACCCTAGAACAAAAAAATAAAACAATTTTCGGGTCCCACTTTTCTACGCGCAGTGGTAATCCACTTTTCTACGCGCAGTGGTAATCCACTTTTCTACGCGCAGTGGTAATCCACTTTTCTACGCGCAGTGGTAATCCACTTTTCTACGCGCAGTGGTAATCCACTTTTCTACGCGCAGTGGTAACTGCAGGCTACTAGGGCAACTTTGTATTCCTTGCCTGCATGAGAGACATACCTAGATACAGCAGACCAATTGACATCCTCAATAAGTTTGGCAACAGTGTAATTATGTAATAGGTCATCGGGTTGAAGTTGTGCTAGGCCACAAATTGGTGAACTACATAGATAGTCACCATTTTCGGGTTCACCACCTATGGTGGAGACCAGGATAGAACCTTCACCAACAGCAGCACAATGTGCGATTTGCCGACCATTCACAATTTCATCCCCAGCATACACACCATAAGCCCGTTTATCTTGAAGCTTAGTAGATAATCTACATTCGACAATATTATCTAGTAGTCCAATTTTATGGACCTGGCCGCGTGAACTCAAAATCATACCTAGCTCAGGTTTGACGGCTTCGGATTCTATGTCTAGGATAACAAAGTGCGTACCGGTAAACGAATTGTAAGCCTCAGCTCTGATCTTACCATTCACAACCATGAGTGTCCGGTCACCCAATATCCCAAGTAATTTATCATCCGGATTAATGGTACCGATACCAACCCGGCCACTGGCAAAGTCACCACCAATAAGAGGATCGCTAGGTACACCAATAAAGTTATTCTTATAAATTGCCAGTTTGTTATCATATGCGGTGGCACCCTGACTTGCATTAGTGGCGAATCCAGTTTCACTACCGAAGAAGATATTACCCGAACCTTGATTTGTCTGACCCACCTTATTGCCCAAGAATAAATTATGAATACTCAACCCTGTGGCACCAGCATATTGACCGGTAAATGAACCAATCATAATATTATTACCCTGTGCGTCAGTGTAATGAAATTTGACAATACCAGCATCAGTGGTAGTGCTAATTGCTTTACCAATCACCCTGAATCCAATTGATTTAGTAAGTGTAGTAGGGTCAGATGGACTGGTAATGCCATCTGGCAAACCTTCAAATGATAATGAATATGGTTGAGTTATTATGTCGGCTGGAACGGTGAAAATGCCATTTAGGCTACCAGATGTGATTTCAACTTGGTCGCCCGATTTGAATGTAGCAAGTGTATTACTAGTAATTCCTTCATCATATGGTATCTCGAATGTGTTATAAATAGATGGCGGTACAGCAGTAGTAGTATCAAAACCATTGAATCCTATCGGGTATATTTCATAACCAAACATAGCTCGTTCAATAACACCGAATTCTGGGTAGGCTGTAGTAATAACTCCATAAAATGATTCTATATATATACATTCCGGCGAAGTTGGTGCAAATAATGATGTGTAATAGTTTCCATCATTAGGTGTACCTGTTTTACTAACTATTATTCGTTGCCCGGGTTTGAAATATGCCAAATTAACTGAGTCAGTATTATATGAACCTATGACATTAACGCTAATTGATTTAGTGTAAGTGCCATCAATTAATGGAACATTTGGGTTATATGATGTATTTAATGACAATTGGGTTGCCGAATCTATAGATGCGATTTGCGCATATTGATCGGCACCGGATATATTAAAAATACTAATAATTACACCAGGTTGAAGCACTGTAAAATCCACTCCAGGAGTAGTTGTAGTCAATGTTTCGCCGGAACCAGATATAACAATATCAATTGAACTCCAAAATTCATTTATGAAGAATAATACTGCAGCAAATGGATTTTCACTTACTATTTTAGCACGTGGGACAATCCAAAGTCGGTCACCTAGGTCATCAATCATCCATTTGTTATTGGTACCTTCAGGCACTCTATACGGTAATACCTTAATAATATCAGTATCATCTTCAGTAATACCTGCTGTTTCATATTTACGATTATTATACGGAATTGCATAATTATTCATGTAGCTTAAATCAATCACGCCATTTTGAATTATGGTATTAACAATTGGTAATTTAGCTATATATGACCCTGTATTATTAGTATATACTGGTGGTGGAAATGGCGGTGGCGGATCGGTGATTGCAGCAAAATTATACCGATCACTTATTAATTGGGCGCATGAATCAGGACTGCTTAATCCAAATGGGTCATTATTAAGTAATTGGATAGTAAGCTCAACACTGCCTGTTGCAAAAGACCATGTTTTATTACCATACCCGGCGTCAGATAACCTAGAGTCGCGGGTTATTTCTAATAGTTCACCACCAGCACCTAGAGTAATCGTTCTAACCATGACGTTAGCTGAGAAAGCGCTAGGACCAGAAGCATTATTGTATATACGTAATAACATACCTGGTTTTACACCTGCAAATGGTTTCGATATCAAGTCTTTGAATCCATAATCCCAGCGACCTAGACCCAAATCTAGCAATCCACCACTAACAGAATCCAGACCACTCAGGGTTATTGTATCCCCCGAAATAGTAATTACACCACTTATACCCGTACCACCTAGAACCATATTATTTGTGTCGGATGAAAATAGATATGTAGGCGCTTGTACGTATGCTGGATCGTCCGACAAGTCCCTATACATATAATTATGTATATACCCAATTGGCGGTGTATTAATATGTGCTTGTTCCAATATTATATTTGACCCAAAATTGGGGACAGCTGTACCTAGAGCTACCAAATACTTATCAAGCTCACTTGGAATTGACAACGATGTATTATATTCTGCAGGCACTGTCTCCAATAATCCGACTGCGACATTCGATGTGACATTTAAGTTATCCCATGTAGCAACCGTATAATTCAATGAGTTTGCAATTACATTTACATTTGCAACTGTTGTACCAACTGTATTTGACATAGGTGTCTTATTACATTTAGCAAATCGGAGGAAATTAGTTGTATTGCCATATCCTGCCCGGAGTGCCAGGAAATCCATGTCCGAATTAGACACAGTATTAGCCGCGTATGACCTGAATTCATTAATTGTTGTATTTGCCGCGAGAACTTCGTACTCTTCAACTGCAGGTGTAATATTGCTATGTTGGATAGTCATATAATAATCACCACCGCCAGTGTTTGTTACCGGACTCATAACTGTAAAGTATCCATTATTTTCAGTATTTGCCATACCTTGCACCCTGATAATATCTTGATTTTCAATTAGTGCTATATTAGAAATAGCTCCAGCATCAGGTGAATTAAATACAAGTGTAGCTAGGTTAGCAGTTTGCGCGATATTACTAGTTGCACTATTATTAATTCCACCAATAAAGTTATATTGGATACCGTTATATAAGTTGTGTGATAACCCTGAATATCCGACAAATGTCCCCGCTCCTGCAACTAACTGGTCTAGGTTCAAATAAGTCACTTCCATATTATTTGCATATCGGCTATCCGTGGTATATAAATTAATTTGGACTATGATATTTGGACTAGTAGTGGTATCAACAAGTGTCGCAGTAAAGATATTATTATCGACTTGCCAATAAGCTGTGTTGAAGTAGTGACCGTTGAGTGGTTCTACTAAACTGACATATTGTGTCTTATCCGTGTAGAGGTATCCCCATTTACTGATTGCAATGGTATTAGACTGTTGCCCGTGAATATTAATCATATTAGAACCTAGGTCTACTATTTCTAAGTCCCCAGAGACTACAGTATGTGTCTGCCAATCTGGTATGTAATAGGCATCAGTATTAGTGCTACGGGTGAGTTGATATTTAGCCGTGGCAAGTGGGTCTAGGTTATATGATTTCACCCTGCCAATGTATGATGAAAAATCTGGCCAACCAACTAATAGTGCATCACCATATAAAGCCATACTCTTGGACGTGGCTAACGGACCAATATTTTGTGTGCTGTCATAGAACTGGACTAGCGACCACGACTCAGAAGGGTTTGATTTAGCAAATACAGGGTTATATTTATACACAAAGAAATAATCATTTATAATCCCATAACTTGAATTATCGCTAACAACAAGTGTGTCTTGTCCTATCACAACACCTGAACCAAACTTGATACTACTATATCCTTGTGGCACTTGTGCGGTAAGTTTAATAGTCTCATTATAAGTAGTTCCACTAACAAATTGCCCGAATGCAGCACCTTGGCGTTCAAAAATATATACTGCGCCTAGACTAGCATTTTTATTTGGTGCACCAACAGCTACGAATCGGTCTGATAAATCTAAAGCAGCGCCAAATTGGTCGCCATTAGCATAATCACTACTTACTAGTGTATCCTGAGTAGTTGGCCATCCTCCATCTTTATATATATAAACACTACCGGCTAAATATGTCGGAAAATCCCGGGCAGATACTGCAATACAATTATTTTTGGTTTTTACTATAGTACCTATCCTGGTTTCAGTAGATACAGTCAAAGGACTGTTTGCATCTTGGACCCAATTCGGCGCAGAATAGTTATAAATATAGACATTACCTTGTCCGGATAATTCACCAGGCGCACCGATGACTAATCGACTACCATCTAGGGCTACTGAATAACCAAATAACCCGGAAGACTCAGGATTAGGCGGGTCAATCCTAGCATAGGAACCTGATAGGTAGTTGTCGGTTTCGTAAATATATACACGCCCTGAGTCAGTGGTAGTCGCGGTATTAAAATATGGAGCCCCGGCAACTAACCAATCCGCATCTAGGCTGACTGAATACCCAAATCCACTTGTATCAGAATAACTATCCAAATTATCTGGTTGAATTGGCATGCTTGCATCTTCAGTCCAACCACTAATAATACTATCAATTGGTCGGAAGACCCATACAGCACCATTGGGTGTTGTTCCTGCTGAGCTAATAGATGGTGCACCTATAGCTACACTATTAGAATTGGCAGCAATAGATTTACCAAATTCGTAGGTAGCAGCCGAATTAGTTAATTGTGCACCATATGTCACTGACATAAATAGATTATCAACACTAGGGACATAAACAATACCTTCATATATGGTAGTACTTGTAGTACCTAATGGTGCCCCCAAGACTAAACTATTTCCCCATGATGCAATAGCTTTACCAAATTCAATACCAGACCCTTGCTGGTAGATTTCACTGGTTTGCGGCCAAAATCCGCCGCGTGTATATTCAGTAACTTTACCATTACCGCCAACATTTTCACTGACATACAAAGTTGTTGAATTTAGTGACACATCATAACCAAAATTAGTAGTTGACATACCTGTACTAAAGTGTGTTGAATAATTCCATGTACTGCCACTAGGTGTATAAACAACTATGCAACCATTATTAACAGTGCTGTAAGTATAGAAACCTGGGTAGCCAGCAATTATATATTCATCATCAATATCAACCGACCAACCAAAATTATAATATGGTGTGCCAACTGAAGGTGCCGGAAAACTACCTGTATCACTACCCCATAGCACTTGGGATTCACTCCAAACTGAGCCTGTTTTTTGGTAAACAGTTATTGAACCAGTGTCATATGCTAATGACAAGTTCTGTGTCCCTGGTGCACCAACTATAACATTGCTACCCCAAATTGCAACTGAATTACCAAAATCACTACCAGTACCTTTGTAATTATTCAAATCATTAAAATAGGCAACTTCCGTCCACGAACTGCCATTAAACTCGAATATATGTGCAGAACCCGGGTTTACCACTGTATTAGCAGTAGTGGGTGCACCAACTACTATTGTATTGCTATCATAAATATCTACTGCATGACCGAAGCGACCTGTTGTTATAACCGAACCTAAATTAGCTGTATTGGTCCATGTAGTTCCATTCCAGTCAAATACATGGACTGAGCCATTAGCTGTATTACCTGGTGCTCCCACTATTGCACGATCACCCCAAATAGCAACAGAATGCCCGAATTCTGAGGTAACACCTGAAGTAACATTTGCGGAATAGAGATAACCTTTGTATTCCGATCCATCCGCAGAATAAATAAAGGCATTCCCTGCGACACCAGTACCATTACCAGGCGCCCCAATAATCATTTGCCGGCCCCAAATGTCAACAGCAGCACCAAAATTTGAGCCTACTAATGCTGGTGATGATGTAAAGTAATATGGGTTAGAACCGGTGGCATTAGCAGTACATTGAGAATACAAGTAAGTATTTGCAGTAAGACTTATAGCAGCATTACCGTTTTGGTCTGAAGATGGCTGATAAACTGTTATAAGATTAGAACTAAAAGCCGCTGCATTTATAAGATTAGTTGGGGAACGTGTTTCTTTTGCAATAGTATTTAAAGTACTTTCAATACCTAGCACCACATAGGTATTACTATCCAACCCAGTATTAGATTTGAGTGGTTGCGCGCTATCACTGTAATTCAAGGTTATCCGACCTGCGGAATTACCAGTATTATCCATGTATACACGTAGTTCCAGATTATTGTCACTGGATTTACCCCAACCGCTGCTAACACCCGAGTTATTAGTAGAGTAATTAATAACAATCACGTTATCAGCGCCATCTGTACTATTACCGTCATTAATATATTTGATATTAACATTGGAATCTACACGAGCTGAATTGACCTGGAAAGCCGGGTCATTAGTTGTCTGGAAATTAACAGTATAAATATCTACAGAGCCTTCGAATACTAGGAAACCATTTGGACTAATCTTGAATGAATCAAGTTGTTCTCCATAAATAGTTACTGTGTTACTTGTCGGTAAAGTAATTGTTTCAAATACATCCGAATTTGCAGTCTCCCAGAATCTGTATGCAGTTCCTGATGACATGGGTTCATATATGGCATTTGTACCGATATTATTCAAAGAATATTTGTCAGCAGTAATGCTAGGTTGTATAACTATTTGGTCTCCTGAAACTGTATAAACTGCAATAATATTACCATTGTATGAATATTCTTTGAGGGGTTCATAGTAGCCATTAGATGAGTTAAGAGTAATAGATAGGTTGGCATCTGATTGATACATTCGTTTGAAATAGCCCCTAGGTGTAATTTGATTAACTGGATCGGTAACACCTGCTGATGGTGAATATACTCCTAGCACCGTTTTATTGGTATTACTAGTAATTAGTGGATATACCGATGTTACATACACACTTTGCGCGGTTATACCACCTGGCACTGGGACCACTAATTGCCGGTTGTTGTCAGCACCACCTAGTATCTCATACATTTCACTCGGTACTAAGCTATCAAAACGGGTATAGCCACTATGACTACTAATCGAATTATATGTAATAGGCAGTGTAGTGACACCGGTCAACCCACTAATATCCTGTGCGGGGTCAATCTTCAATGTATTAAATGGATAATCATTTGCGATAACTAATAAATAATTACCATCTAATTCGACCACGCATGGCACTACTAATTTGTAAAATATATGATTGACACCACTTGCTGTAATCGTATTATTGACATCGTCGATCACATAAGTGAATGCTGGCTCTTGCAGTGGTTCGAAACTACCAGATTGAATCATAATATCAGTGCCTGAAATTTGTGTATCAAACTTATAACTCGGATCTGTACCTAGATATTCTCTGACAATAGTTGTTTTAACCTGTCCGTCAATATCAGCGTTAAACACAACTGATGGTATAAACTGAACTTCACCTAAATTACTTGCCATGATTGGTAAGACTTGGTTGCCGGCTAGGACAATGGTATTACCAACTACTGTATCAATTAAATAATCACCTGTATGAACGTCCAACCCCATATTATATTCACTACTGAGCTTGACTAACCCGAGATTGCTAAATGTTCCGCTTATATCACGGGTTAAATCTTTGATAGTAGCATGTGTCAAATACATAGGATTGCCTATGCCTGCATTAATTGATTCATCAACTGGTGCAGTATCAGTGCTACGGATTACTTCATATGTAAATGTTTGATTATCTGGTGCAGTAAGAAAACGGACTAATAATTTATCATTATCTGCACCAGGGCAATCAATTAAATAAATATCAGCACCTGCAATCATTGCATTTACTAATTCGATCATAGATTGGTTGAAATAAATAACTGAATTAGCAGTGTATATATCTACTTGTGCAAATACCTGGAATTTCTGGAATGAGTAATGCGCTTGGTAATCTGGTGAATATACGGTTGTTTTCAATACAGAAGCAGTTATACTATTCACCTGTTGGTACCCTGTGGTGAAAATAATGTTATCTTCTGCAATACTTGGTATTATACTTGATGCAGATACCAAGGCACAATTACTTAATGGTCTTGCCAGCGCGTATTTGCTTTGAGTGGGTTGATTGGTACCAAGTGATTTACCTATATGATATGTGCCCTTATTTTGCCCGAAGAATGCATAAAATGGCATATCCACTTGGTAGTCATTAAAGGTTATCCCACTAGTAATAGTATCAGTTGAATTTATACTGCTTGCGCTAATTTGCACGTCCGCCGTGAAGACTTCAGGTTGAAATTGGCCGTAAATAGGGTATGAATTGCTTGAACCGCTAGTATCAGATGCTTTGTAATATACACCATCATTGTATTTACTACCAGTAATGCGGAAAACGTTAGTATTATCTAATGCAGACCATGTACCCGGCGCAAGTGAATATATCCTAGATTGTGGTGTTACTGTAGGGCCAAATGGGTCTTTAGCAACTGCAATACCTCCCGCATCAGCACCATAAACTAACACCTGGTCGAATGTAAATGTAGAGGAATTCACCCTCAAATCTTCAGCAGAAATATTCAGTGGGACACCAAGTGCTTCATATTTGGGGATACCATTAACTATGACGTCGGAGGAATTGGCAGTAAAAACAGTATACCGCCCATCATTAAGTGTGGACCCACTAACGTCAAATACAGTCCCAAATCGGAATTCATTAGTATCCACCACAAACCCGTCATCGCCACTAAATGTAATAGTATTGGTATTAGGTGTAAAAGTAACAGCATTAGACTGATAAGAAAGACCATCATACAAGTCAATTGAATAACCCGACCTAGTACCTAGACAAGTATTATTATCCGATATTGCGTTATACGCGGCTTCTGTACCAATAGCATTATTATATTTGGCAATTTGATTGGTAGCTAGGGCACCAGTACCAAATGCAACTGATTTAGATCCGGTTGTAATACTCGCACCAGCCGATTCACCAACTAATGAGTTTCCACTAGCTTTGCTTTCATCCACTAATCCAATATTGCCAGTATCTAGGTTAGCCAGGCTACGAACTGTTGCGCCGTTTGGGATATCTGGTTCACCCACAGGATATGGTTGGGTAAATACAAGCAATGTAATTGAATTACTTATTGGGTCAATTTCGCTACCAAATATACCTGCTGGATTTACTATTCCACCTATTTGTGTTTGGTATGAATAGTCCCCGTTTTGACTTTCGATAAGTATCATATCACCCTCACTGAAAAACAACCGTGCTTGTCCGTAACTCATATCAATTAAAATGACTTGTAACCCTGCAGTGAGATCTAATAATACTGTTTGTGGGTAGATAGGAGCCGGATTGCCTAGCACAGCTCCTGCCCCCGAACCCATAAGTATATTCTTGACACCACCTGTTCCTTCTAGACCAGCTTGTCCTAGAATAATACTATCTACTGCTAGGTTACTAACACGACCTGCACCGGCACCTAACACAACATTCCTGGTGAATACCCGCGGATTATCAATTGATTCGCCAGCTTTAGGTCCAATAAGTATATTATCCGCACCTATATCACCATTTGTAGCTGCGAATGAGCCAATGATAATACTGTTATCTGGATTAACACCGGTTTCGCTAGGTAGCCCGCCGATATAATAACCTGCCTGATACCCAATTACTATAACATTACTTGCATTTGTTGACTCAGTTGCAGCTTCGGCACCAATGACAATATTCCTCGTGCCCTGTATATTGGCTGCAGCTTCGTCACCAATTACTATATTTTGTCCTTCAGAAGTTAACCCAGTAAATGCAGCAGCAGCGTTAGTACCAATACTTATGCAACCATCAGCAGCTGCCGAAGATAAACCAGCATGATACCCAATACTAATACCACCCACACCTGTCATATTTTGCGCACCAGCACTAGGACCAATACAAATAGCATTGTCGACTTGAGTTTTAAAACCGGCTTCAGTACCAATAAGTATACTATCATTCACTGCATCACCAATATTACCACCAGCACGGGTACCGATAACAATTACATTATTACCAGTTTGAAGCCCAACAGTTTTGTCACTGCTAACACCTGCATCTTGCCCGAGTAAAATATTATTATCACCAGTAGTTAGCCTATTTCCAGCTAATTCACCAAGTATAATATTTTTAGAACCAGTCGAGACATGTTGTCCTGCTTCAAATCCCATGATGAGATTCCTTTCGGCAGTTGACAAATCTAACCCGGCATTGATACCCATGACTATATTGAACTCACCTGTTGCCGAATAACCAACCGATGTTGCACCAGTATCGGGATCTGCAGTAGTACCACCTATAAATATATTATAACTAGCATCTGATTCAGCACCAACATAACTACCAATCATAATATTCTTGGCACGATGACCTATAGCCCCGCCTGCTTTGGTACCAATTAGAATATTTTGATACCCGGATGTTAAAAGATTACCCGCAAATGAACCCATAATAATATTATCATGCGAATTCTGGGATGACGCAGGGTTAACGCCTTTACCAGCAAAATAACCCACGCAAATATTCCGGTTAGCAAAATCTAGGCGTTCACCTGCAAAATTACCTATATAAGTATTTTCATCACCATTAGTTTCATTTTTCCCGACCTGATTACCAATCATAGTGTTGCGCGAACCACTAGTAATAGAATAACCTGCGTAGTTACCAATGAATAAATTATCACTTAATGAACTACCAGTTGAACTATACCCAGCGCGATTACCTATGACTACTATACCAGTTCCATCTTCAATATTTTTAGCAGCTTCGTTACCAATAATAATATTTTCATCACCCGATTGTAATGCCTGACCCGCTTCAGCACCCAAGAAAATATTACGACTGCCTGCGGCTAAATTAAATGCAGTTTCTTTACCCATAATCAAGTTATGGTTACCTGATTGCAATTGTGGGGCGGTTTGGTACCCAAAAATCATATTACCTGATCCGGATGTTAGACTATGTCCGGTGCTATTCAGTTGATTCCCAGAACCAATTAGTACGTTATAACTTCCTGTTGTTAATTGGTAACCAGCATATGGACCCATTAATACGTTATCCGTACCAGACAGGACTACTGCACCACTTGCACCCGCACCATAATTACCAATGATGGTATTTCGGGCGCCAGTTAAACCACGGGCACAGCTATGTCCGATGATTAGTAAGTCCTCGCCACCTGCATTAGTACCGCTACCATGACCGATAATTAGTGCACCACCATCTGCGACTACTTTACCGCTTTCATTACCTATGATAATACTATTACTTCCAATGAGCTCATTACCAGAACCATAACCTAGGATAAACGTATGTGATTGTGTGGTTAATTTATTTCCACTTTCACTACCTAGAACTATGTTTTTATTACCAGTTGTTAATGAATTAGCAGTATTGGTCCCTACTACAAAGTTATAAGACCCAGTCGTGAGTTTACCAGCAGCCGAGTTATCATTTGTCTGGCTGCTACCTAAAATGGTATTATTAGAGCCAGTAGTTAACCTAGAACCTGCACGAGCCCCGGCAATGAAGTTATCGGAACCGGATGATATATTACTGCCAGCCGCATGACCTACTACCACATTCCGGCTACCTGTATTACCCGGGATAGTTCCTGGATTACCAGCCGCTGCTCTGTACCCAATCAACACTGATTCCTGTGTTGTCAACTTGTTTTTACCTGTTTCATTACCTAATAGAACCGATGTTGTCATAGTAGTAGTCGTCTGTCCGGCATTAGTACCTATCACTAGGTTATCTGTGGATGTCCCGAGAAGATTAACTGAGTTAGTACCAATCAGAATATCACGGGTGCTTGCACTTGCACCTGTCGCAATATTGGAACCTAGCATGATGGTATCAGTTAATGCAGATGCAGAACCAGCTGTCCGGGACCCGATTACAGTAGTTCCGGAAATACTAGTAGCCGTATTAGCTGCTTTCGCACCAATTACCACTGATTCTTCCACGCTAGTGGCATCTGCACCAGCACCAGTTCCCATCATCACGATTTCTTGGCTACTGGTACCCACCAGCTTTTGCCCGCAAAATGCACCAACTAGGGTAGTATTACTCGCGACCATATTATTACCAGCCGCATAACCTAGCAATACGTTATTATTACCGGTGTTAATCTGTCGCCCGACATCAACACCTAGCATAGTATTACGGTTGCCTGCTTGGTTAAGTGTACCTGTGCGGATACCTACTTGCACGTTTTTGGTACCGAACATTTCCGCTACACCAACCGGGTCACCGACATTCAAGTTTTCATTAGCGCCACCCATCTCATTACCAGCTGGGTCTAGGTCTCCCACATTAATGAATGATGTGCCATCCGATGCAAAATAATAACAGTTATAAGTTTTCAGAAGACTATTAGGGTAGGTATTCAGTAAATCATTACGGCTGACTGCGGAACCTTGGACGGCGGTATTCAAGGCAAATAGAGTACTGGCATAATCCGCAAATACACTGTATAGCGTATCACCGACAATTCCAGTGGCCCGGACTTGGCCACCATATATGATTACTGGAGTTGTGCTGTATATAATACTACCAGATGGTCCAGGTGGTGAAAATGATTTGTCTGTAGAAATAATACCATATCCTCCGCCGCCTGGTGCATTACCATCGATATCCAATTCGATATTGGGATTAGTAATATCTAGTTTTGAACGGTCAGACCAAATACCATATACTAACCGATTGGCTAAAGTTACAATACATGATACATGAGCGCGGCAATCAGTGAGTGCAGCATACGGACAATTAGTAAAACTAAATCCCCGGATATCTAAACCTTGAGATGATGTTGCAAGGCTCACAGATACACGTTGTAAATAGTATTTGGCTGCCAATACTAATGCTGTAGGGTTGACATTGACACCTTTAATCGCCGCTGAAGTAGTTATTGGTGTACTAATCGAGAAACCCATATTTAGTGTCAAGTCGGTTAACCTAGCACCACCGATAGTGACAACCCGGATACCAGTAATTTCGGTATCTAGGACATTCTTATTATTCAACCCATTCGGAATATTAACTGTCATACCAGATAGTGCCGCATAATAATTCTGAATATCAGTACCTAGCACTATTGCAGTATTAGTAATACCTGTAGCTGGGTCATCATACAATGAATCACCCAAATCTGCTTTCTCAAATTGTAATATAGTAATTCCTTGCCCCTGTCCGACTACAGATACATAGCTAGGTATACGAACCAGCCTGCGTTCGGTAAATAGCCCCGGTTGCATTACAATTTCATATGGCTTAGCCGCAGTGGCATTCTTAATACTGTCGCATGCATCAGCTAAACTCAAGAAATCACAGTCTTGTAGACCAACTGTTATTTGCTGAGGAACCGTTAGGATAAACTGAGAGTATCCAAGCTCTGGGTTTTGACCGTCAAGTTTAGAATATACCGATTGAATCCTATAGGTCGCACCATTAATACCAGTATCAGGGCTAACATAAATTGTTTGGCTAGCCGCTGTTATGGTACATCCGAAAAGGCCTATATTATTATATTTGGCAAACCAAGTCTGCCCGTCCGGAAAAGTTTGGTCTTCTAGGCTAATCGAATTATCGAGCTGCATTGAATAACTACCAGAACCACTTGACACGAACCCTCTTATTTGGAATATTGCTCGATTAGCAGATGACAGCCCAGCAGGTAATACTGCACTTAAATAATCACCAATTTTGAAACCAGCATAATTCTCCCAGTCATATGCTGTATTTAATATTTCATCATTATCATCAAAATTATTATAATGAATAAATTGAGTAGGGGCTCCCATAGGCGTAAAAAGATATGGTGGGTGAGTATCTATTACCTTTATACCATGGCAAAGTTGGTTAACACCAGAGCTATCTTTGTTATCAAGACCTAGCACCGAAATTTGACAATCGATTATATCGGCACTTGAGTCTTGAATTGTTATACCGGTGTTAAGATGCGGTAATGTGGTATCTTGGTTAAGATCTTGAATAGCAATTTTAGTACCCGAAATTCTAGCTATGGTATTATCAGTAATCCGGATAGCCGTTTTAGTATTTTGGTTACCTGTTATGGAAAAATCCGAGTCAGTAATAACCAGATTTTGTACGCTGCCTTCTGATGATACCAAGACCAATTCATTCGTACTTGTGGGACTCTGTGCCATGGCAAGGTAAATATTTGCAGCAGCCCCGGTAATCATAATATTTTCGGTCCCTACTAAACTTATACCTGTTTTGGGTCTAGATAAATCAGTGGTCGCAATAGTAATATTGCGGAGTTGTGAGCCATTGGATAAATAATCACACAAGATACCAGTTGTATTATTTGCTGTGGATGCTAAAGACATATCAACAGTAATTCTTTCAATGACTGAACCGGTTGATGTACGAATCATAACATTACTTGTTGTAGGATTTGAGCGGATAACTACAGAACCTTCAGTATCACCTTGCAGGACTACATAAGGTGGTAGACGGATAGTATTGCTATTTTCCTGATATACACCTGGGCTTACTTGAATGATATAAAGATTACTTGCATCAGGCCAAGGGAAATCTATCGCGCTAACGGTATTATGCAAACTGAATAATGCGCCAGTTGAAGTTTCCCATGAATTATTTGCAAAATCATAACCAAAAAAACCAGTATTTGGGGCAAGGCATGCTTGGATACTTGTATAATCGCCGGTATTATCACGTTGACACACATTTAATACTCTTTGAAACTTACGGCTAGGTGCATTAGCTACTGCGTCCACTGTACCATCACCGCTAACTGTCAAATTATTACCAATCTTAATACCACCTAGTTCAGTTGGTGATGCGATTCCTAAGCTCATTGGCGCCCAATTAGAGTTATTATAAGGTTGTTCTTGTGCTAGGTATGCTTCAACACGGTCCTCTCCTGAATTATACCGTAACGTCCCGGGAATTGGTTCAGCTTGATTTGTACCTATTTTAATTGCATTATCAAGTTGTAAATCTTTATTCTGCCGGACTAAAATAATATCAGACATTCACCCGGCCGTTCTTTCTTCCTTATTTTAATATAATAATATGAAATTTTAATGAGTTTTGGTCTTTGATTTTTTAAGTTAGAATATCCTTTTTACGCAAATAAAGATTATTCACTTGTTAATAATAATTTGTCAATAATAATTTGTAAAAAAAAAGTCCATCTGCCGGACACTAAGTCCTAGTCACTGGTTTAATTGCCGGCAGACATGGTCCCTGGTTTAACAATTGCAGCGCCAGTGAGACCTACATATTCCGTTTGCATCTTGGTTTGATTCTGATAGCTTGCTTGTTGTGCCGGTTGTGTGTTATCCCATGCGATATTAGTTTGTGATTCGGTTTGGAATACACCATCTGCGGTCTGTGGCATATGATTTCCGAATGGATTTGTTAAAGGTTGTAAACGATTATACTTTTGTAATTCAGTAGCCCATTTGTTTTGAGACAGGAGATTGGCTTCAATAACTCCATAGCCACGACGGTAAACTAGGCGACGAGGTGATTGTGCTTCCCCAACAACACTTGCATAGGGTCCGATATTTGGTAAATCCATTATAGTGGTTTTTTGAGTTAGGTGTTTTAATTCTAAGGTTTAGTAATTATTAAGATATTTATTATTTTATTTTGCAAGATTTATGATTTTACGGTGGCACCATAAAAATTGTTTTGATATATATACATGGGTATTGGTATTACTCTATCTTATATCTCAGACTTAGGAACTAAATATGGAATCATCCCATAATGACAACAAGTTATCAACTGATAACCATACAACTCTTAAAACAGATAAGCCCATATGCAGAGATTATCTTAAAGGACATTGCACTAGGGATCGGTGCAAATTTAGCCATGCACCTATTGTACTAGCTCGCCAACTACCAATCACAAATTCTACACCACCCGGACCTATACCATTCTTGAGTACATTTTATATACCTACGAAAGGCCATGTATTGCTAAATATTACAAATTTGTCAAGGCAAATGCAGTATAATGGGTTATTCATATGTAATCTAAGTGATATCATCCCTGTTGAATTTATTGCATCATTGACAAATCAAGGCCTCACTAGTCCTATTGTAAATGGTATTGCAAATTACCAGTACCAGTACATAGGTAACATGATAAATACAGAAGCGTCTAAGTCTAGATGGCATACAAGTATCCGGCAAATACTTAATTGGAGTACCACGAGTACATCAAATTTTGACAAAACCAATTATTCGGTGGTATTCATGTATGATATTAGTATTATAGTAAGACAATGGGTATTAAAAGCAAGCCGCAAGAAAATAACAAATACCGAGATAACTTCTGCACTATTATATTACCTGAATGCAGTCATGACATGGTTGTTATCCAACATGTCAAAAGACGATATCACTAGAATAAATATTATTGTCAATTACATGGACGATGAGCTAGGACTCCGTAATCGTGGCGGACTAGATTTCCTATATAGTATGATTACATCAAGCCCATGTAAGTATATTAGTAATCATTTCAATAGTAATATTTACTATCTAGGCAATCAACCAGATTTTTCTAAAAAAATGGGTAATGAATGCAATAAAGGATTTATGTTCTGTTATATTACTGGTTCCAAATACATTGATTTACAACAGGTATTGGATACTGACAATGCCTGCCAAATTACATGTCATGGTGATTCACAAATTGGCGATAGTATAATTACATATAATTCGGTATTGCAAATGCATAATTCACGCATTTATAATATTCTATTTGAGAAACAAGACCAACTTAAATTGGCACTTATAAATGCAATCCCAGTATCCAATATCCGGCCCAAAAATTTAATTATTATTGGTGCTAATCTGGATGTCGAATTTGATAAATATATTATTACTGGATTGAAAGCAACAATTGGTGGTATTGATTTTACAAGTATTGCAGATGGGTCAATGAAGAAACAATGTGAATCTAAGCCCGGACGTAGCAATAATAATATTGATATGATAAAGAAGAATACAGCACCAATAAGTTGTTGTGGTGAAAGTGATGATACTCCTAGCACCGCGACAAGCATGAGTTTTATCATGCCAATTTACAGTCAGAATAGTTCTGTCGGACAGAACCCATCTCCTATACAAATTAATGATATGCTACAAGAATTCCTAAGTGGTATGAAATCTGAGCAATTAAAATTTATTACATCCAAGATAATTCAAAATCAGATTTGTACTATTGGACTGAATTTGTTAACTACATATGATGGTAAACAATCTACTAAACAACCTTTTGAAACAATTCCAGGTATTGAAAAAATAAAAGAATACGGACAGAATCCACAGAATAAAATTATCCTTGTATGTTCGCCCAAATTAACACATGATTTCTTTCAAGAATTTATCAATCAAATTACACGTACACCCGGATACCCAGTTAAAATATCCGCCAATTTTATCGAGTATGACATTAACCCGTCATTGCGCTCATGTCTAGGATTTCATAATTACCGAGTACTAACTCAAAATTATTTAAAAAATCCATTCACTGGTGAAGTACCTGTAAATCAAATTAGTAAACTGGCTGTCCGATATATGAATTTCATAGAAGTAATAAATCCTGAATATCAAAAACACACCAATCAACCACTACAACCAAAATTACCACTACCAACGTCTGACAAAACAGATTGTTGTAATTGCTGTAACTGCTTGTCTCGAAATGGTATTGGATATTGTAAATTTGGGAATTTCCCATATATTCCTATTGATACACTGAACGAAATTAAAGATGATTCATGGCTGCCGCGATTTTAAACGGTCCATGAAAAGTTATTTTTTAGTGTCTACGGTATCAATAAGTACCTAATTTAAGACAAGGTGGCTTCGCCACCGAACATGACCACCCTATTCGGGTGGCCTTGAATAATGTACTTAATTAGTAGAGGTAAGTATGGTCTTAAATACCACACTAGGCGGTAGTTAGTATTATGTAATTATCCTAGGTTCTAGTCGGACAATTGCATTCCCAGAGCTCGTCATATCACCTGATTCTAAAAATATTCCTATTTGCACATATGGTGGAATGATTGCATTAGTAACATTAATGCCAAACCCTGAACCATTTACAATACAAAGTTTACCGGTATAAGGTATATTATAATTTGCATTAACTCCGGTATAAGGTGTAGCGCTATTTGACAATTTGACCTGTGATATACCTGTCGTTGCAACTACCGCTGGTGTATCAACTGATGGATTGTTTATACAAATCCCTACAATCCCTAAATCAGGCGGAAATGGATCGGATACGCGTAGTGGATTCAAATTAGCAGTTGCATTTGTGAATGCCAGCGGTTTTACACATAATCTATTATCAGGTAAAGATACATAGGATACCACCACTTGCCCAGCAGTAGGTATATTTCCAGCTTCAACTGGGAACTTAGCAGTAGTAGCCCATGTATATGCTTGCTGATTTACACTATCCCATTCCTTCAATTCTGGAATAGTATCTGTCATATTCCAAGTAAGTGGTGTGGGTTGGGGCGTACAAACTATTTCATTTTCGGTTTGCGTTATAGCTAGGACATCTGTTAGTCGACCATTAATACTGATATTACCACTTACTACAGTCCGGACTTCGATTGGTGGCACAGGGTCATCCAGTGTATTTATGGAAGTCGTCTTAATAACTTCACCGATATTCGACGTAAGTGTAGCTGGGTCATCAACATTTTCAAAGGTAAGAATAGCATTAATTATTCCTGGCTCACCTTGTTGACCTTGAATAGCATTGAATTCCTGCCAGATGATGCTAGGTGTAGTGGCAACACATCCTTGGAATACACCTAGATCTGCATTGAATCTGATAACTCCTTGCTGTATAACCGGGCTATCATATACACGCAAACTGGCTTGATTTGTATTACCATTAATATACCACCCCGCCAAATTACTTGTAGCAACTGTTGTACCTGTTGATGGCGCCAGACGTGTTTGTAATACATCGGCTTCAGTATTATGTAATCCAGGTGAAGTGCCTTTCACAGCGCGTGTTACACCGGTTAACATTTCAGCCGTTTTGCTATTATAATAAAAGGTTTCCGCACCTATAGAAACGTACCCTGACTGGCTATAATCACTTGTATTATCTAAACTAATTGTTGTAACAGAACCGCTAGCTGCAATAGCCACTGTAAGATTAGCCGAAATGGTAATATTGCCTGGATCTCTGAAAACTCTATTACTATGTTGGACGCTTTTATATGACATCGCGCACTATGATATTTGATTTATTTTATTGATAGGTATTAGATTGTATTTGTTAAGCCCAGAAAATTGTTTAAATAATTGGGACTGTAAATAAACAATTACTACCCACCTAGTATGGTATTTAAGACCACACTAACCGTTTTGCCACCCTATTCGGGTGGTCTTAAATTAGGTACTTTACGGTACTTTACGGTACTTTACGGTACTTTACGGTACTTTACGGTACTTTACGGTACTTTACGGTACTTTACGGTACTTTACGGTACTTTACGGTACTTTACGGTACTTTACGGTACTTTACGGTAAATAAAAAAACAAACAAAAAAAAAACAAACAAAAAAAAAAAATCTTTTCTCTCTTTTCTCACCAGAATCTG
>Ga0214921_10001455_pt1 | contig 40342 bp, 66 predicted proteins | sample LL1505_MetaG_FD_177992 | JGI IMG/M metagenome (GOLD analysis project Ga0214921, IMG submission 177992) | Freshwater microbial communities from Lake Lanier, Atlanta, Georgia, United States - LL-1505 | ecosystem: Environmental > Aquatic > Freshwater > Lake | place: USA: Georgia | collected...
GCTATTGGTGGAGATAGTTTTGCTGCTGGAGCAACCTTTACCCTATACGGAATCGCGGCGGCATAACTATGGCAAATACATACGTACAAATTGGCAGTACCGTAACTGTTGGCTCAGGTGGGGCGGCTACTATTGACTTTACTTCTATCCCTGCAACTTTTACAGATTTATGTTTAAAGTTTTCGCTTCGTTATGGTGATTATGCTTCTTGGAATTATGCTTATGTTCAACTTAATTCAACAGCAGGAACAACAAGAACTCTTATTGGTAGCGGTTCTTCCGCTAGTTCTTATAGCGTAGGCAGTAGTTTAAGAATTGACTATGTTGCTGGAACTGGACAAACAGCCAGCACTTTTAGTAATGGCGAACTTTATATTCCTAACTACACATCATCTAATGCTAAATCTGTATCTTTAGACCACGCTGCAGAAAACAATGCTACGGCAGCATACGCAGAAATTGTTGCTGGTTTATTTAGCACAGTCACTTCAGCCGTAACATCTGTAAGTTTATTAACAGATTCAGGATTAAAATTTGCCCAATACTCAACCGCTTCACTCTACGGCATCAAATCATCATAAGGAGAAAAAAATGACAACAGCAATTGAAGTTAACTGCACTACTGGCGAAGTTACAGAACGTGAACTAACAACAGAAGAACTAGCACAACGTGAAGTAGATGCAGCAGCAGCCGCAACACGCAAGGCAGAAGAAGATGCAGCAGCAGAAACACTTGCTGCACTTAAAGCATCTGCTAAGGCTAAGTTAATTGCAGGTCAGCCATTGACCGAAGAAGAAGCAGCAACAATCGTTCTTTAATGTGCAAACAATGTGGTAACTGTTCTCAAGAACATGGGCGTTCAATTGATGACGCAGTAGACGAAGCAGAAGCATCTAATTTATAAGGAGATACAGTGACAAGAGACATAACCGAAGGTCGTAGTACCCGTGCTATTGCCGTGGATATTGGTCTTAACGCACAAACTATCTGGCAAAATACAGGCAATTCATTTGATTGTGCTATTGCTGGCATCCCTTTCCTTACTGCTATTAGAGATGACCGTCCTTACGAACGTGCTACTGCACCATTTCGTAAACAACAGTTTGACTCACAACGTGACCCAGGAGAGCAGTCGCTTTCTGCTTGGTGGTTACGTAGCCAGTCTTCATTCCATACTGGTGAAGGCATTAAATTTTATGACCCATTGGCTAACCCATACTCAACTACAATTGCATCTAACTCATACCGTTACAAGGTATCACGTGGTGTAGAGGTAATGGATGTGCAGGGCAATGTAACTTTGTTGCGCCGTCCTGCTAAAACACAAACTACAAGCACGGCTGTTAGTCTTGAAACTGTAACAGTATCAGGTGCTGACCGAGTGCTTGTGCAAGATGCAACCACATTAAAAATTACTGATGGCACAACTAGTGCCATGACTACCATTTCTGCTGGTGTATCAACTGGTATTTATGCATCATGTAATGATGGACTTAATGCATATTATTTAGATGCATCTAATGTTGTAAAGGTTGCGCTTACAGGAGGTTCTACTTCTTCTGTGCGTGCCATTTCAGGCACTACTACTGGCACAATGGCTTATGTTAAACAGCGTCTTGTAGTCGGTTCTAACAATAAATTGTATGAATTTGCAGCCAGCGGTTCTGGTCCATATACTGTAACTAATTCGCAAGTTGCTAATAAAGTTGTAACTTTAACTACTAGTATTAATCATTCTTTTCGTATTGGTGATAGCATTACAGTTGCTTCTATTGCTACATCATCAACTTCATATAACGGTTCATATACTGTTACCGCTGTTACTCCTAATACTGTTTCTTATTACCACGATAACGTAGACCGTGCTTATGAAACACAATCTGCAGGTACTATTACTCTTGCTGCTAACACACCTATTTATACACATCCCAATACTTCATGGGTATGGACATCTATTGTAGAAGGTGGCACAGCCATCTATGCTTCTGGTTATGCTGGGGCTAACTCTGCTATTTATAAGTTTAATCTTGACACTGCTGGTGTCATGCCAACGCTTACATCAGGTATTATTGCAGCGCTTCTTCCAGATGGTGAAGTTATTCATAATACATATGTGCATCTTATGTCTTATATATTAATTGGAACTAACAAAGGTGTACGTGTAGGAACTATTGACCCCAACAATGGCAATATAACTTACGGTCCGCTTATGATTCAAACTGAACGCCCCGTACGTGGTTTTGATGCACACAATTCATATGTATATGCATGTTCATCTTTTTATGACAGTGTAACTAATACAAACATTCCTGGTATTTATCGTATTGATTTATCTACAGAAATTGATAACTTGCGCTTTGCTTACCAAGCAGATTTATATCCAGAAGATATTAATAGTGGAGAAGCAATTGACGTATGCTGGTTAGGACGTAGCGACCAACTTGTTTTTCTTTGTGGAACTGTAAATAATGCTGTGGTTACTGTAGGTGACTTAGGTATATATACACAATCTGCTACAGAATTATATTCTTCAGGTTATGTTGAGACTGGACAGATTAGATACAATACTTTAGAGCCTAAAAACTTTAAGCGCATTGTTGCGCGTGGTGAGTTTACTAATGGTTCTATGTCTATTAGTACAATAGATAGCACTAATAATCAATATGATTTAATTAACTATGATACTGTAGTTGGTTCACCTGAGGTTACAATTACACAGCCATCTGGCGCACAAGATTCTATTGGCTTGCGCTTTACTTTATATCGGGATAGCACAACTGTTTCATCTGGTCCTACATTCCATGGGTATCAGTTAAAGGCTGTACCTGCTACTCCACGTAGCAGATTAATTACTGTTCCATTGATGAACTTTGATACTGAAACAGACAAGTACAACTCAACAATTGGATATGAAGGCAGAGCAATTGAACGATTAGCCGCGTTAGAAAACGCGGAATCAACAGGTGACGTAGTCACTTGGCAAGACTTCCGTACAGGTGAACTGGCACAGTGCCTCATTGAAGAGGTTAAGTTTACTGACATTACACCACCAGATAAAAGACTGACTGGTTATGGCGGAATCATCACACTCACAATCAGAACGGTATAACGCGCAAATGTCATTTGACCTTAATAATGTTTCCATGTTGGCTACTGCAGTAAGTGGTTATTTATTTGTAGTCCTTACAGCAGGTGCTTGGTTTCGTTGGTGGTTTAAACACCACATTAAAGAAACATTAGCCGAACTTAAACCCAATCATGGCAGCAGTGTAAAAGACCAAGTGACTAGATTAGAAAAACGCGTTGATGATATATACAAGATTTTATGTGAGCGTAACTAATGGGATTTATATTACCTGAACCAGACTGGGGCAATCCGTTTCCAAATGTAGACCCAGATGAATGGATTGATGAAGATGACGAAGATTGAAGAGTTTATAGCAGTAGCCACAAAAGAAATTGGCACGGTAGAAGAGGGTAATAACCTCACAAAGTATGGTGCTTTTACCAAGCACAATGGTCAGCCATGGTGCGGGTCGTTTGTCATGTGGTGTGCTAATGAAGTTAAACAAAAGATGCCTAATGTGGTCTGGACACCTGGCGGTGTTGAGGCATTTAAAGGCACTGGAGGCTGGTCTAACGCTGCTACAGCCAAGCCTAAGGCTGGAGACATAGTCTTCTTTGATTTTGTAGAAGGCGGTGCTCCTGTGGAGCACGTTGGAATTGTGGTCAAAGACAATCTTGATGGAACAGTTACTACTATTGAAGGCAATACCTCACCTGAGCATAAGGCTAAAGGCTCGCAAGCAAATGGTGGCGAAGTGGCACAGCGTATTCGTGCTTATAAAAAAGACAACAAGCGTAAACTCTCAGCATTTATTGTTGGGTTTGGTACGCCGAAATGGAGTAAGTAATGAATGCAAAAACTAAAGAACAACTAACAAGCATTGGCGGTACATACCTCCGTGCCTTTATTACTGGTGCAGTTACTGCCTTTACACTAGGCAAGACTGACCCTAAAGACTTTCTTACTGCTGGTGTAGCAGCAATTATCCCAATCGTTATGCGTTGGGCTAACCCTAAGGATGCGTTCCCTAAGAAGGGATAACACCCACACAATTAAGAAGCCCCCGCTCTGGTACTTTAACCTACCAGGCGGGGGTCTTTTTTGTTTTTAATCTATATCTTTGTCTTTATCCCAACCAAGACGGTCAAGGATTGAACCATGTTGTCTAACGTGGATACGATAGCCAATCTCACCAATGATACGAGCAATAATGTCTCGTACTACTAGTGCTCCTGCTACTGCAATAAATACATTCCATGTTGTCATGCTGTGTACCTTTCAACTATAACTGGTATTGGATTTATATTAAGTTGTTTACGCAATCGCTTGCGTTGCCATTCTGATTTACCGCCCCACCAACCTGACACATTATGATGTAATGCATAGTCAAGACATTCAGTTTTAACTAAGCATGCATCACATGTACGTTTAAGAAAGTTTTCTTCTTTAAATGTACCACTGCCTTCTTCTGTAAAAAACATATTAACATCTATGCCTATACAGTTTGCTTGGTCGGTGAAGTTATACATCATCCTCCTGTTGAGTAGAAACCACTACCGTTAAACTTAACGGCTACAGTAGACCATACACGTGTCATAGTCCCACTGCAAGTGGTGCATACTGGTGGTATGTTTTCATTTGTTTCTACAACTGATAAACATGTACTACATTTGAAATCGTAATTAGGCATTTTTTCTAATCCAAACTTGGTGACCCTTATTCATTAAAGTATATTGTCCTACATGCTCATCTAGGAACTTATCAATCCCCATACGTGGTGCAAGGGTTTGGTCTGCAAGACCATCACCCCACATGTAGTCGTCAAAGGCTAGTATGCCGTTAGGTTTAAGGTCACGCCATCCATTGACACCATCTGTATATGCTGCGTGTGCAGTATGGTCTGCATCAACATATACAAAGTCGTACCACCCATTAGAGTGGTCAGCAAAGTATTCATCACTTGTCATTTTGTGCTTAAAAACAGTGCTGTACACTGATAATTTAGCATCATAGACTTGTTCTACATCTTGCCAATCCATGACATGATGAGCACCCTCATCACTACCTTGCCATGTATCAACATCTGTAAGTATACAGTTTCTACCAGTAAGTATGTTATCAAGTAACCACTTACTTGCATCTCCTGTATATGCACCTATCTGTAGAAAATGCAAGTTGTTTTGTCCTGCAAGATAAGACAGATGCAAATCAAAGTTAGTGCTTGCAGCACCTTGAAACCAATTAGGATAATCAGTCACAGTCCATCCAATCTATAGGTGTAGGTGCGGTTGTAATTGTTCCACACTCTTTGCATTTCTGAGCAAGGTCATACCAACTTACTTCTCTTGATTCCATATCCCACATGACTGTTATCTCAAACATCATGCAGCCACAGATACAAGCGAAGGCTGGCTCACCCCTCAGGTCGTTCATTGTTCCAGAAGAACTTGTAATATTCTACATCAAGAGAGAACCGTTTCATATGTTGAACAACGGCTCCTGTATGAGAGTAGAGTGGGACATCTGCTTTACCCATGAGTCGGAAGAAGTTGATGTCTTCTGATACAAACTTTTCTCCCACTCCAGTTTCATTAAAGTATGGGATAGCACCATGCACCTTGCGCATTTTGGTGATTGCACTGCGGTGCATAAGCACAAATCCAAATCCTGCTGAACCAACTTTGATAAGCGCATTTGCTGGCAAAGGGTGAACATATTGAATCTTGTACTCTTCTCCGTCAACCCAATTAAATATGGCTGGATATGGCGCCATCATTGCACGTTCATTTTCTTTTGAGATGAAGTAAGTACCTGTAACTACTGGTCGCTCTACTGCATCTGCTGCTTGCCATACCTTATGTAGTGCATCATTGGTAAGAACAATGTCGCTATCTACCCATAGCACCCAGTCAAAGTCTGTCTTCTCATACCAGAACTCCAGCGCTTCTTGGCGCTGTCGTCCTATCTGATTGCCTTGCACACGCATGGCTGATGCAATAGGTAGACCAGATGAGATAATGCTATAAACTAAACCTTCAGTAAACTTACCGTCTGTTGTGCCGTTGTCGCACCAACATACAATGATTTTATCTTTCGGCTGAACTTGTTGTTTCTGTGGTATCTGACTTACTTTCTTGTGAGTCTTGGTCATGGTGTGGTCTCCAACCGCCTAAGTTTTTTACGAGTGAGTTAAGTGAGCGTTGCACTTTCATGCGTGCTCCGTCTGGTGTGCTGTCCATTTCTTTGGCAAGTGTTGCCCAATCAGGTTGCTCTACGCTAAAGCGTAGGCGGAGTATGTTTTGTTTGGCTTCTGATAGTTTGTAGTAAGCGGCTGCAATATCAGAGCGAAGTACTAGCCAATTCATACCATCACTTACATCTCCACCTTTAACGGAGTTACCTAAGTCTTTAATCTTAGATGGCATTTCATATGATTCTGAAATGATTGTAGGTAAGAAGGCTTCAACTACCGAGACGTCATAGTAATACAAATCTCCAGTATCATAACCAACCTTCTTGGCTTTTTCTTTTTCGCAGTATTTAAGTGCAGCATTACGCAGTGACTTGGCTATTAACTTGTCCTTGTCTTTTTGTTCTAATGCTGACCATTCTTTGTACTTACGTGGGTGTCCTACGAACCACACCCACAACTCTTGTCCTATATCATCACGTTCAATCATGCTATATTTACGTGCGTATTCAGATGCAAGAGTCTGTACTAAATCGTTGTACTCTTCAATGTAATTCATTATGGAATGATTACCTCACCATTAACAATGGGTACTGCAAATGGTGTGACTTTACGATTATGTTCTACCAAGATTCCAATGCCGTGTTGCCAGTTAGCACTGCCTGATGTGAGGTAACTAGCCTGTTTGACATCCATCATATGCCCAACTTCTAATCCATATAAAGTAGAAGTCTTGCCATAAAAGCCAGTGGTTTCATGTTGTAAACCAATTCTATGCGTGTGTCCACACACTACTGATTTACCTAAACGCTTGGCTAGATTTAAAGCGGTAGCCCCTGGTGCACGGTTGAGTGCGCCTTCATCACCATGTGCCATTACCCAGCCAGGCAATAGTTCATGCATCTTATGTAAGTAATTAATTTTTAACTTCTCATAGCCAAGTAGTTGTTCAATTTCTAATGACTTGAGTGACATAAATGCTGGCGCATACTTGCGCATGTATGTATCAATGCGGTCAGTATGATTACTTCGTTGAATGTAAAATGGCTTGTTACCTAGTGCCTTACGGTAACGAGCCATGATGTCGTGCGTTAAATCAATGCTATCTTGTAGCGTCTCTGCATATTCCCCTGCCATACCTTTGTTCCAACGACTAGGTTCGGGTGCATCTAGTTCGTCTCCTACGCACCAGAGTTCATCAGGTTTATAATCCTGAATAAACTCTAGCGTAGCATCTACAGTCTTGTCATGTTGATATGGTATCTGTAAATCACTGAGTACTACTACTCTTTTTTGATTTGCCATTTAAATTGGGTAAACCTTCCCACTGTCCACGTTGGACAAGCAACCCAATTATGGCATAGTTTGCAAGGTCAATTAGGGTATCTTCAATTGATTCGTAGTTCGGCGTGTCGCCAGTATCTGTCAGGTTATTAAGTCTAGCCAACTTGTCATACATCCGTACACGTAGCCCATTCATAGGACCACCTGGTGCTCCAGCAATATTCATTGGACCATAATCTGCATGCTTCTTGTACATAATCTTGGCTAGTTCATTCAAGATTACATCTAGGTCTGCGCTATCCTTCATTGAGTATCTCCCTTAGGTCTGTATCAAATGATTTCATTGACTCACGTACAGCAAACTCTTCCCATACTTCATCTGCTTTACCGTGGCTTGATGCCACAAATATAGCACTCAACATAATCAAACACTCTTTAGCCTCGGCTGGGTCAGCATCTATAGTCATGTATATATCTTCAAGCGCACCTATAATGTTAAGCATCTTCTTGTCCGATACTGGGATACCAATATATGCTTCGTTGTTACGTGCATAGTCCCAAAACTTTTCATCAAGGGGTAACGCATTCTTTGATTCGTCCGTCAAGCCATTCACTTCCCATCTTTATCATCATGCTGTTTACGTCTTCGCCATCTGGCATTGAGATAATGTTTACATTACCTAGTTCTCTACTAATCTTCTTGCCAAACTCTAACCCTGCTGAGTCACCATCTGCAAGAACAATGACTACATCAAAGTCATCTAGTATCTTGGCATAGTGGGGCTTCCAATTGTTAGCCCCAGGAATACCAATGGTCGGGTGAATAGTTTTAACTGACATCATAATACAATCAAACTCACCTTCGGTGACACAGATATATTTGTCTGCGGCAAAGCAAGCCTGCGTATTAAACATAGTAGTTTTAGCACCAACTAATCCCATGTACTTGGCATCATGTATACCAGTCAAGTCACGGAATCTAATATCAACTACACCTGACGGTGTAATGTAAGGGATAGCAAGCCGTCCTTTGTACGGCTCATGTCCTGGAAGTGGGTCGTCTACCACTCCCAAGTGAAAGATGCTTGCCTCGTCTACCGAGAGTTGACGGCTTAACAGATAATCTTGTGCGAGTTCTATCTTGCTGGCGTACCTCTGTGTTGCCTGAAGTAAGAACTGACGCTGCGAACTGGACAGCCTCACGATAATTTATCCTCTCTCTATCCATTATTAGGGAATACGTATCACCTTTGATGCCACAACCATGGCATACAAATGCGTTCTTGTCATAGTTAACTGCTGCTGATGCATGACTGTCATCATGGAACGGACACTTCATCTTGCGCCAACCGCTGCCCCTTGCAGGCACGGTGGCGCCTATGTAATTGAGGTATTCCTCAATGCTTGGCTTCTCCAAGTGCTTTCCTCAACAATTCTACCCATACATGTGCAGGCATAGTGCAGTACCAATCGCCAGGACTTCCCCTACCCTTGCGCTTGTGCCACACTACACCTGTCCATGCTTTATCGTTAGCCATTTCGGTTAACAATTCTTCTGTCCACTCTGACAACTTCATTGTCGCGTGGTTTTTAATTTCAATTGTAACTCCAGGTATACCTGATATGTCACCTTTGTCTAGTGTTGCACCAGCCAAACGCCTGTCTACATAAGGGAACCATTTTTTTAAATACTTAACTACATCACGTTCGGCTCCCGAACCTTTGGCTTTGGCTGCACTACTCATTAGTAAATCCAGTTCCATCCTGTGATTGACTTGTCATCTTCTTCCATCTTACATAGTGAAGTCATGTTAATGTCTTCAACAATGCTTTCTGGTTCTATGTTGTCAGCCACTTCTATGATTAACATTAATTTACTCATACTATCATTTCTTGTTGCGTATGGTCTTTGATTGTATCTTCTAAGTGCATCTTTGCTGGGTCAAAGGATAGTGTTATGTAAGTTGCACCTGTCGGGTCAGCCTTACCATATCTATTTTTAACTGGTGCTACGCATAAATATGAATCTACACCTTGCATCATCTGTCCTACAGTCAACACCATTGCTGGAATCTGTGCAACTTTACCTTGCAATGCAGAACGTGGCTGACATGGATACCCTGGCGCACCTTCTTGTGTATGGTGCAAGACAAGAACTGCTGCGTTGGTATCACGTGCAAGATACTTTAACTCTTTCATAACTGCACGCATACCAGCAAACTCTTCGTGTCCATCAATGGCTATGTCCATAAGGTTATCTACAACTATAAGTGTAGGGCTTCTGCCCCACATAGTTTCAAATGCAGATACTTCTTCGTCTAAATCTTTGAGTGTAGGTGATGGTTCAAACGACCAATACATACCAGAAAACTCACGTAAGTAATGCTCTGCTGTTTCAGGCTTGGTCTTAATCATGTACTCAGCATCTTGCTGAGTTATCTTGGCTTTCATAGCAAGCAAACGCATAGCCATGGTGTGTGCATTGGTATCAGCAGAGAAGTATAAGGTTGGTTGTTTTAGTCTTGCTGCGATATGCAATGCAATGGATGACTTACCTGCGCCTGGAGTACCTGCTATGACGGTGACTTCTGCTCTACGCAGAATGATTCCTTCACGTTGGAAAGCCTGAAAAGGTGGGGGTAATGGTTCTCCCCCCACCTCTGGCTTACCGATACTTCGGCGGAGTGTTTTCATTTATGCCTTTGTTTGGTCGGCTACGAATGTAGCAAACTCTGGTGAGCCTGCCTTAACATATACTGTTGTGCATTTGGTTGGGTCGCCTTGCTTGGCTGGACAGAAGTGTCCCTTGTATGGACCAAACTTGCCAGTCATACCATGAATACGTGTCATTGTACCGTGAGGACAATTGCGTGCGCCTGCACCTGGAGATACAAACGCTGGTGGTCCTGCTGGTGTATCACTGATTACAGTTGCACCTAGTGTGTTGGCAAGCATGCCAACTACAGGTGATGGTGGTACTGCTGTATTAACTGGTGCTGCGCCACGGATGGCTGCTTCTAGTTCTTGTGTTGCTGATGCAAGAGATGCAAGTGATAGCGCAACTCTTTGGTCTAGTTCTTCTGCTGTTTCAGCACGCAAAGTAATAAGAGAACCTGCTGCTGATTTAACTGTGATGCTGATAGGTGCTTCGGTTGAAGACATGTTTCTCCTTGATAGTAGTTATAACTCCACAACTACGACATATATATTCTTTGCCATTAGTTGTAAATTGATACAGCATTACATCTCTGCTCATGCAGTTGATGCATAGCATTAATGAATATCCGTAACCAATTTCTTTTTAGTATCTCTGAAGGCTCGCACCTTCATTGCTAACTGGATACCTTTCCATCCTTCTTTGATGTCAACAAAGTGCAGTTCACATTTACCACTACCTGCTGGCAGATGGACAATGATTCCCTTTTCTGTATTGACGTCACCCCAAGACGAACGGGTTGCCGTAGCGGGGTCATACGGCAAGCCGTTTGCATACACCGCTAACTGCATAGCAATTTTATTTGGGTAGGAAATACTACCAGTCTTTAAGTCAGAGATAAACAACTCACCTTTGTATCTAACAATACGGTCAGGTGTACCTGCAATCTTAAACTTATCTAGTACGCAGAACTGTTCAATGAATACATTCTCAAAGTCTTTAGTTGCTGCATCATAGGCTTGTATGTCAGCGACATAATCCTCAGGGATTACACCTAAGTCAATGCCTCTGTCATGTTTTTCTGTAAGTGTATGAATGGCTGTACCTATAGTTGCTTGCTTGGTTGCACCTGCTGCTTCCATTGCATCTTCAACTAACTTGTCCATCTCCAACTTGTTATCTCTTACAGCACTGGCTGCTAACAATAAGTCAGGACGCAGCGTTAAACCCGCTGCTGCCATACGTAACTTCCATGCTACTAGTGCAGTGCCATCATCTAATGAACCTGCAACTGTAGTGGTACGTGTGTACGGTACTGGCTTACCACCTTTAGGCGGCACAACCATTGGTCGTCCGTATCTATCTCTGGGTACTTCTACTTCTGACATGCTTCTCCTTTGATTAAGTAACCAGTGGGGGTAGGACAAGGAGAGAGCCAAAACCTACCGCCCACTGATTGTCCCCATCATAGCATAGGTGACGGCTATGCATTGACGTCATGCCCACAATTGGGGCAAAGTTTTTCTCGTTTCTTATATGGTTCTATTTTAACTTCATCTTTAAAGTTCTGATGCACATACACTTTACATCTGTTACGTACTGTATACGTACGTACTATAGCACCAGCCAAATGCATTACTGACAACACGCCACTTGTTGTGCCGTGATGCCAACCTGTTGCTGTGGCTAACTCTTTCCAAGTTAACCCTGTAGTACCTGCTTTCTTTAACAGGTGTAACGCTTTTACTTGGTTACTTAATTCCCGACCTGAATGAATGTTATCTAATGCACGCTGTTCAGATGTGTCAGTACCTGACCAACCAGCAGTGCCGTTATATGGTACGTATGCACTAGTCATGTGGTATATGTCCTCCATCATCATCACACATACACCAGCCGAACTGTTCTACTTGTTCAGCATGGCTCATCTTTAATCGTTGATAATATTCTTTTGTAACTGCATCAATCATGTCCGCAATCTCCCCAACAATTACAACATACTGATTTAGAATCAATACCATGTGTGGCTGGGTCGCCACAATTATAACATTCTTGTTCGCTCATTCAGACTCCTTGTGCCAACCAGCAGTTGCTAACTTGCTATCTTCTAGCGCTTCAATTACTTCTACAATAAACTCTTCTGCTTCTATTTCACTATTCTCAAAGCGTTCAGATAGTTTAAGTATACGTGAAGGTGCTCGCATAATTTTAACTGCTGATGCTTTGCAATCAGGACAAAAGAATTTAATCATTGCCTTGTTCATTTCATATTCAACCATATGCTGTTTACATTCGCATATCATTTGCTTGCTCTCCTTGTTAGTTCATCACTTATTTGTTTCTTTTTTTTTTCTGTTAAGTTAGCCCAAATATAACCAAGTAAATAATGTGCTGCTGTTTCGCCTTCTTTGACACGGCATAAATTAAGTACATTAGTTAACGTTACACTCATTAGTTATCTTCCTCAACATCATCTACTTCAACGTTATCTACACGTATGTCAGCGGATGAACCAACATCTACAGTGATGTCGTCTGCAATGCAGTCTGCTGCATCATCTTCGTCTTCGGCTTCGTATCCTGTAACGTAAGCAGTAATTGTAACAGTTGCTTTATATTCTGCTCGGATGACGTCACATCCGATTGACTTGAGTAACTTGTTGACTTCACTACGAGTGATTGTTGCTTCATTACTTTCCCATTCAAGTTCACTAAAGAAGTCACGTACTTGATATTTAACGTCTCTGATTTTGTCACTAAGTTCAACAGATTTTTCTGCACTTTTAACTCCGTTGCCTATGATTGTAGTTAGTTCTGAATCGGTATAGGTAACTGTATCACCCATAGAGTTTACTAATTGGATTGTGTTCATGTTTCCCTCTCGTTGTTTGAATAAGCCTTTTATCCACATGCTCAGGTGGTGGTATAAACTACCTGCATCTCGGTTACCCTTACGCTGGTTCACTATACCTATCCGCGCTATCGCTGCCTTGGCAGTATGCATACGGAATATTATGCAAGGATTAAGTCTAATGCTTTATCCTTGATGCGGTCATTGCGTCCACTGATGGTGGCGATTGCACGGCGGTCAGAGCCACCAGAAGCATGATGGTCTGCATGTTCAATCACTGCTTGCCATGCACCAAAGGCTGTGCCTCTAATGTTTTCTTGGGTAGGTGATTGGCTGTAGATATTCCATGCTGAGTCACGTCCATTGAGTGCAATGGTACGTTGACGGCGCTGTCCTTGTGATAGTAGGTGGTCTGGTGCTTCTTCAATCTCTGATGGTAATGACCATACAGACTTGAAGATGTTGCGTACCTGACGGTCATCAACCTTACGCTGCAATAGCGTACCCGCTACTGTTTCATACTGTTGAATAGAATCATAAGTCAACTGAGTGATGTTACGGATGTCTTGCACTGACAACTCAGAGTTTGTGGTGTGCTTCATAACATAGGTGTAAGCGTTCTTATGCTTACCCTTAATGATACGATTGATTTGATTCATGCAATACAAACGCTCAATGATTGGGCGAATACGTACTGCACATGAACCATCATGTGATGACTGCACCAATAAGAATGCAGCGTGTGGGTCATTGGCTACCTGTATACCTACAGGTAATTCCATAACCATCCAGATGTTAGCACCGTTGTTGTACTCACCTGCTGCTGTATAGCGTGCTTCACCTGAGTCAACCAGTGTATCTAGTGCAGAGAATACTTCCATGTTCTGCACAATTTTGTACTTGTCACCAACTACACCAATGACTGACTCGCCTTCTTCAGTACGCTTGATAACTGCTTGGCGTTTAGGTACATCTAACTTATCAGTTAGAGTTTCATATGGAGATACGATTGTCTTACGTTCAACAAACATATCTGATAGTTCAACAGTCCAGTCAAGACCAGCCTGTCGTGCTGCTTCTGATGCAGACCCTGCGTTAACCGCAGTGCCTGCTTGTACCCAAGACTGTTTGTTTAGTCGTTGGATTTGTTTGTTATTATATGCTTCGCTAACTTGTAGCATTGCTCTCCCTTTCATCTAACCAAGTTGTATGCCACTTGAACTCAAGACCATACAACTTGCAGGCATCTGCAACCATTGCAATTGCCTCATCATCTGACTTACAGTTGGCTGTAACGGTACACTCTACAGCATAATATGATTTAGTACCATCCATATTTCCTCCAATGCGCCCATGCTACTGAAGGCTTGTCATATCTGTGAACGATATACTCCAGCCCCTTCGCAACTTGCAGGGGGGCTGGGGTCTCAGGACTTGTACCTAATACTTGTGCAACACCATACGCTGTTGAGTTAGGGTTGTCTGCTTTGTGATTCCATGCTGACTCTTTGCCCCATAGATTAAGCAATGCTCGCCATTCACCACGTCCCCATTTAGGGTACGTCTCATTGATGTATGCTTTAGCGTATGCTTTGATAGTAAACTTGTTCCATACTTGGACCAATCTTACTTCTTTCTTGGGTTCAATTGGTTGCTTGATACTAAGTGCAGCAGCCTTAATAGGGATACCAATCAGGGAAGCAACTGATAACATAATTGTACTGCCTACGGATATATACTTTGCTATTCGCTGTTGCATATTACTCCTTACTCTTCGTGCATTTCATCATGCATTCTGTCTGGGTCTTCTGATTCACATACACATGTATGTATAAAGTTACCGCATTCATCACACTCATCATGGAATGCTACGTCATCTTCTAGTCTTGGCTCAGTCACGGTCAATACCTGCATCTTCTGGGTCGCCAGGTACAGGGATTGTATACACATCTGAATCATCCTGTTGTTCTACTACTTCAATAGATACTTGCTTGATGAATGACTTGGTGCTTGTTACCCACTCATCACCATACTCATCAGCCAATCGCTTCCATGCTGCTGCTTCTACATCCCTTGTGTCAGGGCTGTAGTCTGTTATGATTGTAGTTACCATTACAAAATGGTCAGCCATAAACAGTACGTCTGTGTTTATCTTTGGCATTATTCTCCCCAGTATTTCATGATAGTTTCCATTGTTATATGTAAGCGGCAATCACATGCTTCGCCACCCATGTTCTCGTCAAATTCAAAATGAGAATAGTTATCCTCATAGATTTCATTGACAAGTTCATTGATAGTATACGGCTTGTACTTTACTTCTGTCATGGTTTGTTCCATTCAAAAGTTAGTTCATCCAGCATGGGTTCAAAGTCATCTTGCTGCATAAGGTCAATCATACCATTAGATATTGGTACAATGTTTAATGGTATGAACTCATAGCCATCATAGGTATCCCAGATAAGCAATGCTTTGTATTCTGTACCATTTGCATCTCTGATTATCATGGTGCGTTTCCACCCTAAAGTTTCTTCGCTTGTTACTTCCACTCCACATACATTAAGTATGTCTTTGGTAGTAGTCATGACTTGTATAGTACTGCAGTGTAGATGTCGCCTGCATATCTGCGTGCATCCATCCAAGCACACTCACCATAGAAGTATTTCATTCTATATCCTTTGACCATTGGTTTGACGCGTAAGAATGCGTCATCAATGTCGGCATAGTGTACTTGTGCTGACTGGTTACTTTCTTCTGGCATCAATAGCCATTTACTTACCTCTGATACTTTGGGTTTAGATAGACGTGAGTGCATCATTGTACTCCTCTACTACTATGTCTACTTGCTTGTAGATGTTGGCATGTTCATAGCATACACGTTCAGTTGGTACGCCTAGTATCATGGCATCAATGCCTGAATATACTAGGCTAGTACTTGTACAGTTCTTAACAATACATTCTTTCATACTACTACCAGCCATTTACCTACAGTGGCTACTAGATTTTCGTAGTCACCCGACATTGACTCTTTAAGGTACTCGTCAATCTCTTCAGGTGTAGCACCTGCCTTCTTTAGTATGCGTTGGGCTGCGCCCATAATAGCATACGCATTACCATCAATAGATGATAGGTCAATCTCCATATAGTACTTACTCATTGCTCTCTCCTTGTTCTTTCCATGGTATATATTTGTCGTTATCTATTTCCATTAGGTTAGTATAGATAATTAGTTGTCCACTATTATCTACATCTATAGCATAGTCAGGCGCTATCATTGCAAGCAATGACCTGAATATATATCCGTCCATTAGAATGGACGTGGACTGTGGTAGTTGCGGCATTGCTCAGACTGACGTCTGATTCTGCCCCGTAATATTCTGTTTTCATGGAGCAGTGTATGGTTGGCATAGATTGTGATACTGATTAGTAATATACTGGCAACTAGTGCGATACTGATGCCGAGTATATCAAACATAGATAAAAACATGTGGCTCTCCTTGTGTAGTAGATAGATTGTTGATGACTTGTCCGTTGCTTCTGATTACCTTAAGCCCCCGACTGAAAAAAAGAGGAGAGTGAGCGGCTATCTCTAGCCACCCACCCTCCTGTCTTTTAGTTTACGCTTACCTCAAACACTTCAAACTGAAGTTGAGGTGCACGCTTCTCTGGCACGTCACGGCGGTCAAAGCGTGTAATCATACGACCCTTTAGCGTTACTTGCTGGGTTGTTTCGTTACCTTGACGTGCTTTGTCAAGGTCTACAAGGTCACCCACTGTAGAGTCATCTAGTGCTACGATATTCATACCTACTACGTAGACTGCGCGGTCTGCTGTTCCGTCTGGCAGACGTGAGTATGTGCGTTGGTCAAGCCAACCTGTTGCGAGTGTACCCTTAGAACCTGTGAATGTACGGATGTTCTTGAGTGTACCTGTTACTGTGTATTCGTTCTTGATTTCCATCTGTTGTTTCTCCTTGTTTCGTAGTTAGTTTGTTGGGGGTGATAGCCCCCTGTCGCAAGGCGCAGGGGGTCTATCAGCCTGTTTATTTGTGTTGGTAATTTGTTGGGCAAGAACCACCCATGAAGCATGGGCAGTCCTCTTCCGCAATTAGTTCGGGTTTGTTTGTCATCTTACGTTCACCTCCAGTTCTGCGTCACATGATTGGCATTGGTTGAACATTTTGGGTGTGGTGAGGTGGCACATATGGCACACAACCTCACGTTGTGACTGGGTGTAGTCATCAAGTGACCAGATGTTATCAAGTTCACCACCATCCTGTAGTAGTACGATTGGGAGTTTGAACTCTTCACGCATGATGTGGTCAATCTCGTTGCCATCATCATCCAGTATGGTGCGTGAGACTGTAGTGCTACCGACCCAGTCGTGTCCGCTTGGCTCTGTTTGTACAAGCCATTGTGCTTTGTACATAAGGTTTCCTTCGGACGCCGCCTCATACGCTCTGTCTGTGAGGCGAGCGTCTGCTGCATCTACACAATCTACGCAGAGGGTTTCCTGTGCTATGCACTCGGAACATACGTTGGAGATTGTGAGTGAGTCCTGTGTGTATGTTACTTCGTTCATTTTCTACTTCTTTCTAGTAGCGGGGTATCCACCTGATGTGAATACGCGTACAGAAATACTCCAATGTCACTCAGACAGCCAATGCTTTGGCTGGCTGCGGGGCGAGACTTTAGGCTCGGCAGAGGCGTGGTTTACCACGCCGAGAGCAATCAGACCTGCTCACATAGTCCGAGTAAGCGAGGACTATAGGGCTGATTTGACATTAGGAGTATGATGGGAGCACCGTAGGAGGACGAGCCTGACGGTGGCGTAGCGTGGCTTTAGACACGCCGACAACGTGGCGAGAGATGAGGGCTGAGTGCATGTCAGCATGAGGATGCAATAGACCAAGAGGCTATGCATCCGATTGCGACAGGCGAGACCACGTGGTTTACCACGGGGGCGGACAGCCTTCGGTCCGACCAGTCGCTGCGGTAGAAGCGGTGGGGGTTTCCACCAACGGCAGACTGCAGGGTTTGGGATGCAATCCCAATTAAGCACCGCAGGTTTCAATGGAACATTGAATAGAATAGATTTAAACAGACTGCCTCCCAGTCTGACATAAATCCTATAGTGGGCGACAGCCCGACAGACAGTATCTCTACGCAGACTACGTCCAGTAGTGACAGTCTGTACAGATTAGAACATGTCTGGGCTTGACCCAGACTGTTTTAATCTGTCTGCCTGATACTGTTGGTATCTCTGTCTATAAATATTTCTGTATATAGTGACTGGGGATACAGTCTGAACAGGACTTTTATATCTATTTAGAACCTGATAGTTCGTTTTAGCAGTTTGAACGGATTAATATATATGTACAGTAAAATATATTCGGAAGTCTTTTTATAGCCTTCCTCATACTGTGACAGACTGTTGTACAGATATACTTCTATACGGCGGGACAAGTCTGCCTTCAGCAAGGGGATGAATGATGTCAGGCTTTAAATCAGGGGATGAGCACCACCTCTCCAAGGGTGTGGCAAAGGCTAAGGCTGAAGTTTTAGATAAGGTGAGGGTGGGCGTCTCCCCTCAGGCGGCTATGATTGCTATAGGCAGGAAGCCAGACACAATCCGACAATGGATGGTTAGAGACCCACTTTTTGCGGCGGCACTGGAAGAAGCAAAAGAAGAAGGAAGTAAACAATCCTTTGATGCCCTGGGTGTCCAAAAGGAGAGTATCCCCTTTGCGGACTTCTCCAAGATGTTTTTTGACCAGACGGTCTTCCCTCACCACCAGAACTGGATTGACCTTCTGGAGGGACGCGAACCATCATGGCAACACAAGAATATTATATATGAGCCAGGTGAAGGAAACCGCCTCTTAATCAACGTGCCACCTGAGCACGCTAAGTCCACCGTTGTAACGGTGAACTATCCAACTTACCGCATTGCCCTCAATCCTAATATCCGCATCATTGTGGTTTCTAAGACTATCACTAAGGCACGCGAGTTCGTATACGCTATCAAGCAACGATTGTCCCACCCACGCTGGCTTAAACTGCAGACCGCTTATGGTCCAGAAGGCGGCTGGAAACAGGACGCAGATACTTGGCGTACCGATACAGTCTACCTTGGGGGTGATGCGCGTAACTCATCTGAAAAAGACCCAACTATTCAAGCACTAGGTATGGGTGGTCAGATTTACGGCGCTCGCGCAGACTTGATTATTCTAGACGACTGTATTACCACCGCTAACGCGCATGAGTGGGAAAAGCAGTTGGACTGGTTACAGAAAGAAGTTATTACTCGTTTGGGTAAGAACGGTAAATTGCTAGTCGTAGGGACACGAATTGCAGCCAATGATTTATATAAAGAACTTCGTAACCCGAAGCACTGGTCTGGTGGTAAAACTCCATTTACTTATATGGGTATGCCTGCTGTACTGGAGTATGGCGAGAAGCCAGAAGACTGGGTCACGCTTTGGAAAGAGTCGGATGTCCCGTGGGATGGGGATGATGAGACTCCTCAGGAGAACGGCTACTACCCCAAGTGGGACGGCAAGACCCTCAACAGACGAAGAAGTGAAGTTACACCCTCAACCTGGGCGCTCGTCTACCAACAAGAAGACATCATGGAAGACTCAATCTTCCCACCAGTTCTCTTACAGGGAAGTACCAACGGGATGCGAAAAAGAGGTCCACTACGGGCTGGGGCAGTGGGACACCCATCACAAGTAGAAGCATTTACTGTAGTTGGGTTTGACCCTGCTATGACTGGTAACTCAGCATTTGTGGTTTGTTCTTACAACCGTGCTGATGGAAAGATTTATGTGTTGGACTCTATCAATATGGAAGACCCAACACCTCAAAAGATTAGAGCAACAATTGAAGAACTGGTTCTCAAGTATAAGCCGCAAGAGTTTCGCGTTGAAATCAACGCCCACCAAAAAGCCTATGCCCTTGATGACGAACTACGCAACTGGCTCTCTGTCCACGGCGTACGACTTGATGCTCACTTTACAGGCAAGAACAAATGGGACACATCTTTCGGCGTTGCCTCCATGTCAAACCTCTTTGGTACGGAGCGTGATGGAAAGTTCCAAAACAATAACATTATTGAACTACCATCATCAGAAGGTAGCGAAGGACTAAAGGCTTTAACTCAACAACTGTTAACTTGGAAACCTCAAACAAGAGGCAAGACAGATACCGTTATGGCTCTATGGTTTGCAGTTATTCGCATACGCGAAATAATGCAACAAGCAAGCAGAACATCTCAGTACCTTACTAACCGTTGGGCTACTAGAGCACAAATGGATAATAGATACGCAGTCAACCTTGATGATGCCTTTGCAGAACAATGGCAAGAACAGTATGGATAGGATTATTAAATGCTAAGTATGGACCAGATTGGTGCACGTGTACAAACACTACGCTACCGTGCGCATGGTCGTGACCAGCGCAATGGTGATGTCCAGATGGTACGTCAGGGTAAAATCTCTCAGGTCTATCCTAACTTCTTTCCAGATGGTATTGACCAAAACGTAGTAGCAAACTTTATTGATATTGTTGCACGCGATTTATCTGAAGTTATTGCACCGCTTCCAGCGGTCAACTGTTCTGCTGCTAACCAGACTAATGACCGTGCTCGTAACTTTGCTGACAAGCGTACTCGCATTGCATCAAACTATTTCCAGCACTCAGATTTGCAAGTACAGATGTACAACGGTGCAGACGCGTACATCACATATGGTTTCCTCCCGTTCATTGTTGAACTGGATGATGAAGCGCAAATGCCACGTATCCGCTTAGAAAATCCTGTTGGGGCTTATCCCGAATTTGACCGCTATGGACGCTGCGTTGCTTTTGCTAAACGATACTCAATGACACTAGGTGAACTAGTGGCTATGTTCCCAGAACATGAGTATGAATTGTTAGGCAAGATGGGTTACAAGCAAGAACTCAATGGCATGGTAGAGATGATTCGCTATTATGACAAAGACCAATCTGTGCTTTATTTACCATCCCGCAATAACATGTTGTTATCTCATGCATCTAATCCGCTTGGTGTAATGAATGTTATTATTGCAAAGCGACCATCTGTAGATGGCGAGTTGCGTGGACAGTTTGATGACGTACTTGGTATTCAGTTGCTTCGCAACCGATTTGCATTACTTGCAATGGAAGCAGCAGAGAAGTCAGTACAAGCACCAATTGTTTTGCCACAAGATGTACAAGAACTTCAACTTGGTGGAGACGCGGTTATCCGCACAAACAATCCTGCAGGAGTACGCCGAGTTGAACTTACACTGCCACAAGGTGCATTCACTGAACAAAACATTCTTAATGAAGAACTTCGTGTTGGTGCTCGTTATCCTGAATCTCGTACGGGTAATGTTAATGCAAGCATTGTCACTGGACAGGGTGTACAAGCACTGCTTGGTGCATTTGATACTCAAATCAAATCAGCACAGGCTATCCTTACTGCAGCACTACGTGATGTAATCACGCTTTGCTTTAGAATTGATGAGCAGATTTATAATATTGAAAAAACTATTCGTGGTGTAGATGCTGGTTCACCGTATGTTCTTACATACTTACCAAGCAAAGACATTAAGAAAGACTATTCTGCAGACGTCCGATACGGAATGCTTGCAGGACTTAACCCAGCACAGGGACTTATTTTCATGCTTCAGGCGTTAGGTGGCGGTCTTATCTCTAAAGATATGGCTATGCGTGAACTTCCATTTGGAGTTAACGTAACACTAGAACAAGAGAAGATTGAAATTGAAAAAATGCGTGAGGCTCTTGTTGGTTCACTCCAGCAAATGACTCAAGCAATTCCTCAAATGGCTATGCAAGGACAAAACCCATCCGCATTAGTGCGACAGATTGCAGATGTAATTACTGCACGTAAAAAAGGTATGTCTATTGAAGATGCTATTGAGGATGTTTTCAAACCTGAGAATCCTCCTGCTGGTGCTGAAGAGTCAGTTGAGCAACCTGTCCCCTCTGCTCCTGGTGAACCACCAGTAGGAGGCGCTCAAGGCGCGGCTCCACAATTACCTCCAGCAAAACCAGAATTACAAACACTATTAAGCACAATGACAGGCAATGGAGCGGCACGTTCCAGCGCCCAGATAAGTAACAAACGCCCACGATAGGAGTAAAAATGGCAATCCCTAAGAAGAAGCCAGTTACTCGTAAGCGTACTGTAAAAGAAAATGAATATACAAAATTAGATGAGTATTGTATTTGGTTAAATGAATACTACAAGGCATTACGCCGCTCAGGTTTTAATAATGACAATGCACTCTGGATGGTTGCAACTAAAGAATCATTTCCAGATTGGGTACAAGAACCTACGTTAGATGATATTAGAAAACACATTGATGAGGAGGACGAAGACTAATGGCACAACATGGTGGTTATCGTCAACCTAATAATCCAGCACCTGTATCAGGACCTGGTGCGCTTTCACAGCGCACTGATGGCGGAGCAATTGATGGAATGCAGCAACCAATGCAAACATACACTGGTTTTGAATACGGTGAAAATAAATCATTAAATGAACAACAGGCTGGTGCGCCTATGGCTGCAACGCCAGTACCAGATATGTTGACACTTGATGCTCCTACTGCTTTACCAGACCAACCAATTTCACATGGTGCTGACTGGGGAGAAGGACCAGGCGTAGATTTATCAGGTATTCGTACTCTGTCATCTCAACCAGACCCATCATCTGTTATTTATAACATGATGAGAAACGACCCATCAGGACAATTAGAATCACTTTACAATAGAATTAATTTGGCGTAATGTCTCTGATAAATCCTAATCAGCCGTTTCAGCAGCCGACTAACAACATACTAGCAACACAAAACCCAACGCTGTATGCTGCCTCCCTTGCGGGACAACCAACGCAAGAAGAACGTGCTATTCAGGAAAACATTCAACGTCTCCTAAATAAAGACCGTGAACTTACGCGCATTACTGACAAGACTCAGGCATACAAGGCTTTTGATAAATTAGACCCTGAAATTAAACAGGGTTTAAAGTTTATTAATGAAGGTGCTCAATATCAAATTGCACCACCATCAGTGCTTGGCATGATTGGTGGCGCTGTACTTGCTGGTATTACTGACCCATTCCGTATGGTTTTTAAAGCGGGACAAACTTGGGGCAAGGCTTATAACACACCATACAAAGTTGCAAGAAATGTTATTGATACTGGTGGAGAAGGCAGCGGACAGGCTCTCAAAGCACTTCTTTCCAAAAAGACTTGGTCAGATGCATGGGATGGACATAACCAGTGGGACACTGGTGCTACCGCTGCACTTGCACAAAAATATGGCAAGGCACAAGACTTTTTAGTACGCGGACTTATTGATGGCAAAAAGCCTGGAGATATTATTCGTGAGTATGGTCAACTAGATACTGCAATGGTTGATGCTGTGCGTCAAATGTCAGCAAATGAATCAACATGGAAGAACATGTTTGGTGAGTACAAGGCTGCACAAATTAACCCAGGAAATGATTTTACAAACTGGATGAACCGTAACCATCCGCCTAAAGAAGGCGGTCCATGGTCATGGTTTATGCTTGCAGAACAATCAATTTTTGCTGGTCCTGCAGGAAACATTGCTGATGTACCAGGGGCATATAAAGAATCTAAAGAAAAAAACAAATGGGTTGTTGCTAATCCTAATCCTTTTTCAAAAGAAAAATATGTTTCTCCATCTGGAGTAATTAACTTTACTTATCAAATTGCTGCTGACCCACTAACATGGCTTACTGCAGGTTCTTCTAAGGCTATTACTAAGTCAGAAAAACTTGCTGAGATATTTACACAGGCTGGTAAAAATAACAGTGCTACTCGCGTAGCAGATTTGTTTGCAGACCCAGCAGTTGCTAAATTGCATGCAGGTTTGGCTGTTGAAGTTAATGCACTTCGTACAGCACGTGAGGCTGGCAATGATGCTGAGGCTGCATTAGTGCGCATGCGCATTGCCCGTGATTATACAAAGTATGACAACGAAGGCGTGCTTGACCTTCTTACTAAGACTAAAGTTCTTAATGATGAAGAAAAATTAGTTCCAATTACTGACCTACCTACAATGGTTAAGTTCTTTGAACAAGGCGAAAACATGAACCATATTCTTTCTGGTCGTGTTGAAGGTACACGTTACTATACTGAAAACCATGTGGCAATTGAACGTTCTACTCGTAAGATTACAACTGGTATTAAAGAAGCATTTGACCAGATATTTAATGGTGTAGACCGCCGTATAGCAGCAGGTAAAGAACCTATTCCAGAAGAAGTGCTAGATAGCGCAAAAGCATTTGACCGTTACTTTGCTAACCGTCCTGAGTTTAGACTTATTGACCCTAAACAAGATGAAGTTATACAGTCTCTTACCAAGAGTGGTAATAACTTACAACAGTTCTATAACAAGATGATGTCTAAGCATCCAGAGAACGTAATGCTTTATACAGAAGACAACATGGTTGTAAAATCTGCAAATGCATTCCGTGACTTTTCACGCGTACTTGTTGGAGATAAGTTTCGTGCTAATGCATTGACTGAGCGTTTCTTACGCGTTAGTCCAGAAGAGCGTATCAATATGCTCTTTACAATGTTTAAACTTTATACAGATAAACTAGGATTGTCTTCAACTGTACGTGGACTTGATGTTCAACGTGCTTGGCTTGAATCAATCTTTGGTCCAATCAAGGGTATGGGTCCAATTGCTGATGTACAAATGCCAGCGCATTTGATTTCAGATGGAATGATTGATTTGCCTGCTGGTCCAAGTCAGATTCTACATACAACTGAAGGCATCTCTATGCCTAAGTTTGACCTTATCTCTGAATGGGTACACAGCAACACTGGTCTTAATGCAGGGTTCCGCCGTCACTTTGGCATCAGTGGTCTTACCAATGAATCTTGGGCTAAGAACATTATGGGTGGCTGGACAATTGGAACTCTTTTCCCTAAGTTGGGTTTAAAATCTGCAGTTGACGAAGGCACAATTGGGCTAATGGTTCAACATCCCCGTGCTATTTTAGATTTCTTTACTGGTAAAGGTAGCGCAATTGCTAATACAGTTGCAGCATACCGTGGTAGTGATGCAACTTATGGTCTTGTTAAGAGCAAGTTACTGTCTAAGGCTGGTAAAAACCCAGCAGAGTATGTATCTGCAGCAGAACGCCGTGCTATGCAGGCTCCGCAGATGGTTGATGTTAGTTATACATTGCCTAATGGCAAGTATATTCCACGTAACCAGTTGGTTTCTGCTGATGAATACTGGGGTGCGCCCTTTGAAGAGCGCCTAGCCGCTAGAGTTATTGCAAAATATGCAGGTAAGTTATCTGAAAAAGAAAAACAATACCTAGCAACGCATCTTATAAACAATTCACATGCCGTAGAAGGCATGGTGCAGTCGCAAGTAGCACGTTCTTTTGGTAACACAATGGTTGATGGCAGCATTGCTGCCGAAATGTATGGCAAGTCTACCCTTACTGAGGCTGTTGAGTCTTGGGGTCGCAAGGATATGGGAACATTCCTTTCAGATGAGAAGATGATGCTTACACATTCAGAGCGTACAGCCGTACACTTTGATGCTTTCTACCGTTACTTTGGTAAGAACGTATTTAAGACATCATATGGTCGTGTAGTTGACTTTGGTTCTCTATTCATTAAGCACAACGGTTTAAAAACAGCAGAAGATGGTGCTGCTTACGTTGATGAAGTAATGGAAACTATTGGATGGACTAAACTTAGTGACGGTTCATGGGCTGTAAAGCCTAAGGTGTTTAATGAGGGTACTGAGTTTGAAAAAACTATCTCTCAAGAACAATTACTTACATCTATTAAGCGTTTTAATGGACGATTTGGGCAGACATTTGGTTTGCGCGCAGCAGGTAAATCTGCTTCACAGATTACAGATGCAATTGTACGCAAAAGCATGGGTGAGTTATACAACGTATTCCATGGTGGGGCAGAACAGTTTAACGACACGTTGCTTAACTATATTCGCAAGCAATTAGATGATGCTGCTGTTAAAATTAAAGACCGCAAGGCATTTGAGAAGTCAGATGAATACATGCGTGCATATGCTGGCAAAGAATTGCCAACAACTGAGCAAACTGCAAAGTTCCGCCGTGAGTATGAATCACGCGTAATGTCTCCAGCACACCATGTACGTCAAACTCCATATGCTGACTTTGAAGTATTAGTTAAAGATAACCCTATTCAGGGTATGTTAAAGACTCAATACGATTTTCCTGGTCTTATTGATAGTGCGCAAAGCGCATATCAAAAGTTTACTGAGATTCCATGGAAGATGATGGATAGGCAGATTACTGACCTATACCGTGCTGATGCATTTGGTATTAAAGTTATGGAACAGCGCACAAAAATGGCTGCTGATGAAGAGCAAATGGTTAGAGACCTTATTGCCCGTGATGTAGACCCAGATGCTGCTCGTTTGCAGGCTGACTTTTTCTTTGATAGCCGTGCTACACATAATGCTGCTGATGAACTACTGAAGTACGCTGATAACCCAGATGTACGTTCACAGATGGCATGGAACTTGCGTGGTGTTGGGCGTTTCTATCGTGCATCTGAAGACTATGTTCGCCGTTATACACGTTATCTTATTGCACACCCAGACAAAGTTATCTACCGTACTGCACACCTAAGCCAAGCAACATCTGGTTCTGGTGTTATGTACACAGATGACAAGGGTAATCAGTATGTAATGCTTCCTAATGATGGCATCATCTGGAACATGGTAGCACCTGCGCTTACAGCGCTTACTGACCCTGTTAAGGCTGCAGTTAACCTAGCACAAGGTAACTGGGACTTCTTTAAGCAGCCACAGTGGAACCAATTCAGTATGAAACTATCGTTACTTAATCCATCATACAATGATGCTGCTGGTGTTCCATCACTTACTGGTCCAACTATTGCTATCCCTGCACTTGCAGCGCAATCATTACTTAGCCTTGTTGGACGTACTATTAATAGCGAAGGCACTCTAAAGATTGCCGATAACATTGATAACATTGTACTTGGACCTGGTTCTGATAACACAAACTGGATTCGTGCATCTGTTCCTCAAGACTTAATGGCTTTGTGGAATCAATTTGACCCACAACATAAGACTGCTATACAAGCATCTACTCTTATGCAGGCTGCGGCTAACATTGAGGCTGCTGGTAATACAAAGATGAAGCCAGAAGACTGGTTAAATGCAGAGAAGACACAGCAATACTATGACCGTTTAGGTATTGCAGTACATAATCTTATTGCAGTTAAGGTTGGATTTAACACTATTGTGCCTACAACACTAAGCACAAATGATGCTGATTTCCCTAATGAACTGCGTAGAGTTGGCGTGCTTAGTTTCCGTCAAGAGTTTAGCGACATCCTTCGTGCTGTTATTGATGTGAACTCTAAGTATGGCTATTACATGGATGACCCAATTGGTACAGCAGTATCTATGTTTACAGCATCTAACCCAGATAAACTTATCTATACCGTTGGTGCTAACAACAAGGCTGCTAAGGCAGCCATCTCCTACACCAAGGAGACTAAGTTGTGGACCATGAAAAACAATGATTTGCTTACAGATTACAATGACGTAGCATGGGTATTTGCACCTAACATTGGCAAGTACGACCCATCTGTGGTTAAGTATCTAGAAGCAGCAGACATTATTCCAGGCAAGACTAATCCGTTTAATGACAACGCTGGTGTATTAAAGAAGTATCTTCTTGATATAGCAACTGTGCGTGCGCGCAATGATTACTACAACATTGACCGTCAGGTTCAAGAATTGTTTGCAGATGAAAACAATCCTGACCGCAATCGTGCTACATATCGTGCAGAGATTCTACGTCAAGCACGTGATATTAAGTTTGCAATGAAACAGGCTAACCCTGCATTGGCACTACAATTGGGTACTAACCCAATTATTCCACGCCAAGAATTGATTACTCGCTTTAATCACTTAGACCAAATGGTTAATAATCCTAAGTATTTTGACAAGTTACCTAAGGGTCAGCGCCTACAGATGGCACAGATGACAGCGTTAACAAACAGAATGCTCATGGTTCTTGAAGATACTAACGTGCGTTCACAGTTTAATGGTGCAGAAACTGTAGATAAAGTCCGTCAAGAAGGACTTGATTACTTAAAGAACTTTGCAGCGGGTAATGCTCCGCTTGTAGAAGCATACCAAAGCATTATCAAACCACTTATTGATGATGTATATACCACTCCGACTTTAGCAATGAGTAAGGGATAAAGATGGCAAACCCAACACCTAAACCAACACCCGCAGCATCATCATCATATGGTCCTGCCGTTGCTGGCAATAACGCCATTAAACCTACTCCTAAAGCAACAGTAAAACCTAAGCCAACTGCTTCTACTGCATCTAAACCACAGGCTCCAGGAACAGGTAATACTAACCCTATTGCTGAAATCCCTAAAGGTATTCAGTCAGACTATAGTGCGTTTACTAATGGTTCTATTGTTCTTAATAGTGGTGGTAGTTCGGGTGGAGTTCAAACAGAACCATATGTATCTGCAGTACCAACTACTAGCAATACACAACCTAAGGCTCTTGTAGTTCTACCGCATTTTGATGCGGGTGGCACACAAACTGGTTTTACTGTAACTGATATTGATTCAGAAGTAGATAAGATTCTTGGCGCACTTCCACGTGCAAACATTGATTTTTATAAACAACAGTTACGTGCTTATTATCCAAATGCCGCTGCTTATAAAACTTCTATAACTGCTGGTCCTATGACCGATAAAGACCTTGGTTTCCAACAGGCAATCAAGAAAGCATTGATGGCTGCATCTGTAGATAACTACAATACAGGTAAGCAGATAGCAGAACAAGTTGCTAAAGGTGGTACAGCCACTGCAAAAATGTATGGCTTTGAATCATTTGTAGCCTCACGTATTCAAGCACCTAGTTCTACTAGTGCATCAGACCGCAGCAGTGGACTTACAGTTAAGGCTGACGCATATGCTGAGTTTGACCGTACAGTAAAGCAGTATGTTGGAGACCCAACACTTGTTAATGAAGTTGCTAAACTTCGTGAAGAATACTGGACACGTTTACACAATCAAGAACTTGCTCGTCAATCAACAAGCGTAAGTACAACTGACCCACTGGGTAACCGTACAACTAATACAACAGCCTATGCTCAGATGTCTGAACAAGACCGCCAAGACCTTCGCCTTGGGCTTATTGTTAATGGCGCCACTGTTACTGACCCTAAAACTAAGGCTAAGACTGTTATTAGTACTGGTATCAGTCAGACTACATATGATGACCTAGAACGCACAGGCGGTCTTATTGGTCAAACTTATTCTAAGTTGCAGTCTACTGCTGCTGATTATGGTATTGAACTAACACATACTGATTTGCTTAACCGCGCTCGCAAAGCGTTGCTTCCTGGTGGAGTTGCTACTGGCATTAGTACAGCAACAATGGATACTGGTGTTACACAAGAAGCCAATAGCATTAAGCAAGCAGCCAAGATTAAGTTTGCAAATCTTGCTAGTTATATTGACCAAGGCTTAAAGGTATCTGATATTGCATCTAACTATCAACGTCTTAAAGAATCTGAGTATGGTCTTGTTAATAACTCGGTAAACATCTACGACAATGATGTACAGAAGGCTCTTAGTGGCGACAAGGTTGCATCTAATAATGATTTTATTCTAGGCATTCGTTCTAATCCTGCATGGCGTAAAACACCAAAGGCTAATGAAATGGCTGCAACATTTGTTAATACGTTACTCAAGAGTTGGGGCAAGGTAGGATAATGGCAGCACCTAAAGCAACGGTAACTGTAGCAAAAGGCGATACCCTTAGCGCAATTGCAAAAGCAAACAATACAACTGTTGCAGCAATTGCTGCTGCTAACCCACAAATTACTAACGTAAACAAAATCAGTGTAAATCAAAAGATTACTTTACCTGCAGCAGCATCTAGTAATGCTGCACAAGGTGTTCCTAATGGAGGATATACAACTGGCTCTGGTGTAAATACAAATACACTTGCTGGTATTGCTGCTGCTTCTGCTGCAGCCACACCTAAATCAACATCTTCTGCAAGTACAAGTTCTGCTACTACAAGTAAGACTACATCTTCTGCTACAACTAGCAAGGCTACTACTTCTTCAACAACTAGCAGTACAGTTAAAACTGTAGTTGGTACATATGAAGACCCTGTAAGTGGTGACATTTATCAAGTATGGTCTGATGGTACAAAGACTCTTCTTGCTTCTGGAACTAGAGAAGAAGATGCAGCAGCCGCTGCTAATAAAGCGGCATATGATGCGCAGCAAGCAGCGCTATCAAAGCAAGCACAAGAGCAGGCTGACAAACGTGATGCATTTGCGCTTATCCAAGACACTATGCGTGCTTATGGGTTTACTGATACTGAGTTATCGGAACTATCTGGTTTTATTGAAAAGTCAATCATTGACCCAAATGTGGGTCCAAACCAAGCAATTCTTAATATGAGAAACCTTGCAGTTTATCAAGGCAGATTTGTTGGTAATAAAACTCGTTTAGATAAAGGACTCAATGCGCTATCTGAGGCTGATTATCTTCAGCAAGAAAAAGATTACGGTCAGTACTTCCAGCAGTATGGTGTTGCAAATCTCGCAACGCGTTCGCAAATGGCTACTATGATTGGTAATGATATATCACCAACTGAGGCTAAGACTCGTATTGGATTAGCGGTTGACCGTGTTAAGAACTCTGACCCTCAAGTTATGGCACAGTTAAAGACATACTACCCAACACTTACTGATGCTGATTTAGTTACATACTTCTTAAAGCCAGAGCAAGTACTTCCAGAATTGCAGAAGAAAGTTACTGCATCTGAGATTGGTGCTGCTGCTGTTGGACAGAACCTTGCTACAACTAATGCACTTGACTTGGCTAACTATGGTGTTGACCGCGCAACTGCACTTGCTGGTTATTCAGATATTAAAAGCGTATTGCCTATATCTGGAAAACTTAGTGACATCTATGGTGAAGCAAATATTAAATATGACCAAACAGCGGCTGAGTCTGAGTTCTTTAAGCAGAACCAAGATGCTGCTGAAAAGCGTAGACGTTTGAAGTCAATGGAACGTGCATCATTTACTGGTGCTACATCAGCAAACTTGAGCAGAACCCAACAAGGTCAGTTCTAAAATAATAGATTCCTACATGGACCTACCAGCCCCATGTGGTGTATAAGACTGGGAGTAGAAGCCAGCCTAGTTTCCCCAAACTAGAACTGTGGTCTGCGATTCAACTAATGAAATATGGGAGGACGGTTGCTATGACCAACCAATACTGGGACGAAGAAGAAGATGAAGTAGATAACACTTCAATGAGCAACGATTCAGATGCAATGAAGCAATTGCGTAAAGCAAAGCGAGCAGATGAAAAGCGCATTAAAGAACTATCTGAAAAACTAGAAGCCTTTGATAAGGCTCAACGTGAAACTGTCATCAAGAAAGTCCTAGAACTTAAAGGCGTAAGTCCAAAGGCTGCACGTCTGATTGTCCGTGAACTAGAAGGCGATATAACAGAAGACTCAGTTTCTAACTGGGTTGATGATAACGCTGACATGTTTGGACTTCAGGTGCAGGAACAGCAAACGCCTGAACAAACACTGGACCGTGCTGCATTACGTCAGCAGGACATTGTAACTCAGGCTGCTATTACGCCTGACCGCTCACAAGATACATTGCTTAAACTTAATAATGCTGCTAGTGCAGAAGAGATTATTGCAATGATTCAATCGGGCGATTTTAACTAACAACCAACCGAATCTAACATCCTCATAAGGAGGTGCAAAAATGGCTAATGCATATACAACCACAGGTTCCGCTTCTCTAGGCGGTACAGTTGGTGGTGCTGGTCTCGTACAAAAGGCGTATGACCGTCTAATCGAGTTCGCACTCCGTGCACAACCACTCATTCGCTCAGTAGCCGATAAGACTCCTGCGCGTCAAAGCATCCCTGGTTCATCTGTTGTCTTGCAGCGTTACGTAGACCTTACAAAGGTTACTTCAACTCTTACAGAAACAACTGACCCAGATGCTGTAGCAATGGCTACACCAACATACACAACCATTACTCTTGCTGAGTATGGTAACGCAGTACTCGTTACACGTGCTTTGGAACTCTTCAGCCTTGCTGACGTAGACCCAGCAGTTGCTAACGTAATCGCGTTCAACATGGCAGACTCAATTGATGATGTTGCTCAGACAGTACTTCGCGGCGGAGACAACGTCTTCTATGCTGGTGGACGTACATCAACAGCAACACTTACATCATCAGACACATTTACTTCAGCACTTGCTCGTAAGACAACTGCTAAGTTGCGTGCTAACAAGGCTATCCCACGTAAGGGTTCACTCTACTGGGCTGGTATCCACCCAGAAGTAGCGCACGACCTTCGTGCTGAGACAGGTGTTGGTTCATGGCGTCAGCCACACGAATACCAGTCAAATGATTCAATCTGGGCTGGCGAAATTGGTACATACGAAGGTGCATTCTATGTTGAATCACCACGTCTGTATAACGACACAGTAGGTGCTGCTAAGTCAACATCTACAACAACAACAACTGCTTCAGGTGCAACAGGACAAGCAGTGCTTGCTCTTACATCTACTTCAGGCATTCTTGTTGGTGACCTTGTTGCAGGAACTAACATTCCTACAGGTGCAAACGTAATTGCAGTTGGAACTGGTACAGCAACACTTGACCAGAACATCACAACACAGGTTACATCTGGTGCGTCTATCACCTTCACACACGAAACACGTACATTCAACACCTACTTCTGTGGACAGCAAGCACTTGCTGAAGCAGTAGCAGAAGAACCACACGTTGTTATCGGACCAGTCGTTGACAAGTTGATGCGTCACCGTCCACTCGGATGGTACGGCGTACTTGGCTTCTCACGCTACCGTGAAGAAGCGCTTTACCGCGTTGAGACTTCATCTTCAATCAACTACTAATAGTTAATTGACGGCAGTGCAGGGGTTGCATGTGCGCCCCTGCATTGCAGTAAGTCAACTAAGGAGACTAATGACTAAGTATTACCTAACACCACCAGTGGTGGAGTACGGACCAGCAGGCGGAGGACGTTTGTTTATTCGTTATCGTCTGAACCGTGGCGAGAGCCTTATGCGTAATAACGGAGTCTGGACTCAAACAGCATTTCCTACGGAAGATGTAATCAAAGCCGCTGAATTATTTTATTTAGGTGGACGTGATTATGAGATTCCTCAAAGTGTATACACAGAACTAATCAATCAAGGGTTTGGGGCAAACGTAAGGGCGGTTTAATGGAGCACCAACATGTAAGCAAGGTGCTTGAATGGGGATTCAGCGCAGACCATAATTTTACAGCAAGCCTTTGGGGTTGCACATTATGTGATGTAACAGCAGATAAACCATTTGAGTATGAAGATATTTTTATTGACCACACAATATGTAGTGATGATTGCTTTGGTTGTAAAGCCAAAGGATTACAACTAGCAACAGGTGATGCAGCAGGCAACATTGTTGCTAGTGGTACTACTCAGAAAAAATGGGATAGTGAATTAAATTTCTACAAGCAAGCAAGAGCACAAGGCGTTCAGCCTGAAGGCACATCTCGTAAGTCTGTAGAGAAAGCGTTAGAAGCCTCAGAGGTTTTAAACAAACCTTATGACGGTGGCAAGATGCCAAAGGCACAAGACATCAACAAAGAAGTCGTGTCCGTAATGAAAGAGATAGGAAAAATATAATGGCTGCAATGAAACCAATGTCTAGCAAAGCGGACATGAAGCAAGATGCAAAGATGATGAAGGGCATGAAGCCTGCTCAGAAGTCTGCATTTAAAAAGGCTGATGTCAAGATGGATAAGAAAAAGCCAACGGCTAAGGCTGACATGAAGATGGATATGGCTCTTCGCAATCGTATTATGAAGAAAAAAGGTAAGTAATTATGTGTACACAATGTGGATGCATGGACCGTCCAGTAACAATTGACGCACCAGTGCGTACAAACACCAAGCATGTTGCTCCTTCTTACACAGGTGCATCAAAGGTTGGTGGGCAGGAGTTGCATAACTCTGATGCCTCAGTAATCAAAGGCTGGAACATCCCAGCACCATACGGAAAAGGAAAGTAACAATGGCTAACGAATATATGAATAGCAACGTAACTGGTGCAGGACTCGTTGTTCCTGCAAAGGTACGCAAGGCTGCAACAGACAAGTCATCTGTCAACAAAGATTTTGGTGGCGGAGTTGGACCAGGACAAGCACCTATGTCAGCACCACGCTCAGGCGGAGGAACTGCTAGTGGACCAGCAACAGTCATCCAGGGCATTTACACACAGCCTTCTGGTGGCGGACGAAAGATTTAATCATGGCGGGTACACGTAACTCCGCTGAAGACCGTTCAAATATGAACTCAATCTACAAGCCTATTGCTGGCTATGTAGGTAATGTAGTTAAAGAATATCGTCAATGGAATAACCAAACTAATGCTCCTGCCCGTGGTCCAGCCACAGGGCAGTTCTATGGTGCGTTACTTCAGGGTCGCCGTTATGACGATAAAACTGGTAATCAAATTAAAAAACCAGAAATTAAAAAGTCAAATCTTGATTCAAACCCAATGGGCATTAAGAAGATGGACCTTGACAAGAAAGCAAAGAAAAAGTAAATGGCTAAAGGCATGGGCTTTAAAGCCGCTCAGAAATCTATTGCTAAAAAGTCAGGTGTATCTATGAAATCTGCTGGAGCAATCCTTGCATCATCTACACGCAAGGCAAGCCCAGCAGCAAAGAAAGCAAACCCTAATTTAAAAAAGGTTAAAGGAAAGTAAATGGCTAAATCACCAGCATGGCAACGTAAAGAAGGACAGAACCCTAACGGCGGTCTTAATGCAAAAGGTCGTGCTAGTGCCAAAGCCCAGGGCAGTAATCTCAAGCCACCAGTAAAATCAGCAGAAGCAAAAAAATCTCCTGCAGCAGCAGCACGTAGAAAATCATATTGTGCTAGGTCAGCGGGTCAAGCAAAGATGTTTCCTAAGGCTGCTAAAGACCCTAACAGTAGATTAAATAAAGCAAGAAGGGCTTGGGATTGCTAATGCCTGCAAAAAAAGTTTGGGATACACCTAATCCAAAAAAAAAATCAACACCACTAACACCTGCTGCTAAAGCATCAGCCAAGGCTGCTGCTAAAAAGGCTGGCAGAAAATATCCTAATCTTGTAGACAATATGAGAGCAGCGCAAAAGAAGGGTAAGTAATGACCACATACGGCACGGCTAGATATAACGGCACTACATACACATTGTATGGTCGTCCAGGTTCTACTCTTCGTGATGAAATTAATCGTCTTGCTAATGGCGGGGAGTACCCACCATATACAGCATACCAAGATGAAGATGGCGCAGTTAATGACTGGGCTGGTACGCCCAACGGTACACCTATGTCATCTGCTCTTAATCTTAAAGCAGACCCTAACCGTAAGTATCCGCAATACAAAGGTAACAATGCTGTTGCGTCAGAACTTGCTGGGATTACAGACCCAGCCAAATACCTAGAGATTGTTACGGCTCTCAGATTGATTGCATCCTAATGGCAACTACATTTCAAAATCTTATTGATGACGTACAGTTAGACCTTGCAGGTTTTACGTACCGTCAAGACCGTGTTACTTATATTACTGCTGCTATCACAGCAACTGACCTTACAATTAAAGTCTCATCTACTGAAAACATTGGTAAAGGTATTGTTGAAATTGATGACGAGATGATGTGGGTAGACTCATATGACCGTCAATCAAACACAATTACTATTGCACCATTTGGTCGTGGCTATAACGCCACTACTGCAGCAACACATGCGGTAAATGCAAAGATGACTATTGCACCTACGTATCCACGTCAGGCTGTTAAGCGTGCAATTAACGATACAATTAATGCTGTATACCCAAAGGTATTTGGTATTGGCTCTACTACCGCTTCATTCCTTGCAAGCCGTACTACATATTCGCTGCCATCAAATGCTATTCAAATTCTTTCAATGGCTTGGCAATCAGTTGGACCAACAAAAGAATGGCTACCTATCCGTCAATGGCGTTGGGACCCTATTGCTAACACAACCGCTTTTACTACTGGCAAAACCGTATCAATTTATGACAACGTCCTTCCTGGACGTACTATCCAAATTGTATACGCAGCCCTACCCGTAAACTTTACTAACCTTACAGATGACATGGAAACAACAACATTGTTGCCTTCATCTATGCGAGACGTTCTTGTTTATGGCGCAGCATGGCGTCTATCTTCATACATAGACCCAGCGCGTATTTCTATTTCATCACCACAATCAGATGAGATTGATGCTAAGCGTCCATATGGAACTGGCTCAAATGTAACAAAGCAATTGCAAACGCTTTACATGATGCGTCTTGAAGAAGAATCATTAAAGCAAAAACTTCAGTACCCAACCCGCGTCCACTACAGCCGATAGGTAAATAGATGACAGTCAGAAAATATACATCCCGTTCACAGCAAACAACACTAACTGCTGCCGTCACATCTGGTGCTTCATCAATGACTGTTGCATCTGCTACTACACTCCTTGGCACAATTGCAGGAGCGGACATTACTGGTGGCGTTACATTTACTGTAGTACTTGACCCAGATACAGCCCTTGAAGAAATTGTAGATATTACCTCTGCTTCAAGTAATACATTTAGTATTACCCGAAGTGTTGATGCTACTGGTACAGCACAGTCTCACTCTGCTGGTGCAGTAGTACGACATATGATTATTGGTCGTGACCTTCAAGAAGCAAACAACCACACAGAAGCATCATCATCTGTACACGGACTTGTTGCTACATCAGGTGTGGTAGTAGGTACGACTGCTACTCAAACACTTACAAACAAAACTCTTACAGCCCCAACCATTACAGGATTGTCTAATCCTACAAATGGTGGAGATGCTGCTAACAAAACTTATGTAGATAGCATTCTTGGTTCAGCAACTGCTGCATCAACTTCTGCAACATCAGCAGCAACTAGCGCATCAAGCGCTGCAACTAGTGCATCTTCTGCAGCAACATCTGCTTCTAGTGCAGCAACATCAGCAAGTTCAGCAGCAACATCACAATCTGCTGCAGCAACTTCAGCAACATCTGCTGCCGCATCTGCAACTACTGCAATTAGTAGTGCTGCAACTGCAACTACACAGGCTGCTGCTGCGTCAACATCTGCTAGTTCTGCATCCACATCTGCTTCATCTGCTGCTACATCTGCTACATCAGCAGCCGCTTCTGCGTCTGCTGCTGCTACCAGTGCTACATCAGCGGCGGCTAGTGCCACCGCTGCTGGCAGTTCTGCTACATCTGCATCTAATAGTCTAACTAGTATAACAGGACTTACTGGTTCTGGTCTAGTCAGAGACATGGGTTCCATTACTGAGTCAGATACAACTACAGCCACATATATAAATATATCTACAGTTGCAGATGCTGCTGCTACAAGCGCAGCCTCGGCATCTACTTCGGCTAGTTCTGCTGCTACTAGCGTTACCTCTGCTGCTAACTCAGCCACGGCTGCATCTACTTCTGCGTCCTCTGCGTCAACCAGTGCTTCTAGTGCTTTGACCTCTCAAACCGCAGCAGCCACATCAGCATCTTCGGCTGCTACAAGTGCCTCCAGCGCCTCTACAAGCGCTTCTAGCGCCCTTACAAGCCAGTCTGCAGCCTCAACCTCAGCCTCTAGTGCAAGTACTTCAGCCTCTAGTGCGGCTACCTCAGCCTCATCCGCTGCAACCTCACAGTCAGCCGCTGCTACGTCAGCGTCTTCTGCGTCTACCTCAGCGTCAAGTGCTGCTACATCTCAAAGCGCTGCTGCTACTTCAGCATCTAGTGCTTCTACTTCTGCTTCATCTGCAGCCACAAGTGCTAGCAGCGCAGCCACATCTGCTACATCCGCAGCAAACTCGGCTACGGCAGCAGCATCATCTGCTACAACAGCAGCCTCTTATATTCCCAGTATCACCTCTGGTGTTAATGGGTATTTCTTAACAAACAATGGAACATCCGCTTCATGGACTAGCCTCTCAGATTGGGGAACCGTATAATGCCAACATTTGCATTTCAACGCCGCAGAGGTACTACCGCTGCACACACATCCTTTACAGGTCTTGCTGGAGAACTAACAGTAGACACAACAAAGAACACAGTAGTAGTACATGATGGCTCAACTGCAGGTGGTGTTCCACTTTCTAAACAGCGTGCTACTACTGGTACAACATCTGGTACAACATACACATTAGCCTTGGCTGATGCCAACAACATTGTTACTACAACCAACGCAACAGGTGTAACTGTTACCGTTCCAGCCAGCGTATTTGCTGCAGGAGATAACATTACAATCCTTCAAGATGCTGCAGGTCAAGTTACATTTGCTGCTGGCTCAGGCGTAACAATCGTTTCAACTGGTGCTACAACAGCAGCACCCAAGATTCGTGCAGCCTACGCAGGTGCTACCGTCTACTACAAAACAGGAGGCGCTTCACCTACGGTTACAATCGTGGGAGATATTGCCTAATGAGTCCTATATTAAAAGGCGTAATTGCTTCGCAGATAACGGGGCATTTGAATAATAACTCTTATGAGTCTATTGCTACCGTCACGGTAGGTTCGGGTGGAGCAGCATCCGTAACATTTACTTCAATACCTAGTACATATAAGCATTTACAAATCCGTACCTTATATCTAAATACATCAGCACAATCTAATATTCGTATGACTTACAACAGTGATACAGCCGCTAATTATTCTTGGCACGAACTAGATGGTTACGGACAGCCAAGTCCAGAGGCAAGTGGTACAGCAAATGCCTCATTTATGTCAATCATTCTTGGTGCAACAGGAACTACTAATCAAGCAGTCGGCATTACAGATATTTTGGAATATGCAAATACAAACATTTACAAAACTTGCAAAACTTTAACAGGTGCAGACACTAATGGCGGTATTAATTACATTTTATTTAGAAGCGGCAACTGGCGTAGCACGAGTGCTATAACAAGAATTGATTTAACCGCCTCTGCTGGAAATTTTGGTCAGTATTCCAGCATTGCACTCTACGGAATTAAGGGGTAATCATGGCAGCGGGAAGTACATATACACCGATAGCAACTACTACGCTGGGTAGCGCAGCATCTTCTTATACTTTTACTGGTATTAGTTCTGCTTATACAGACCTTATTTTAGTTGCAACAACACCACCATCTGCTGGCGGTTCTGTGAACTTAACAATGGGAAATGGTTCAATAGATACTGGAACTAATTATTCTTGGACATATCTAAGAGGCAATGGAACAGCGGCATCAAGTTCTCGCGGTTCAACAGATAGTCGTATTTTTTCAGGAGAAAATGCTACGGCAGGTTTGCAATCAAATTTAATTATTCACTTTCAAAACTATTCTAATACTACAACTTACAAAACTTGTATATCAAGATATAATTGTACTGACACCGTTACTCAAGCAACTGTTGGACTTTGGCGTTCAACTTCTGCAATAAATCAAATTAGGCTTGCTATTGGTGGAGATAGTTTTGCTGCTGGAGCAACCTTTACCCTATACGGAATCGCGGCGGCATAACTATGGCAAATACATACGTACAAATTGGCAGTACCGTAACTGTTGGCTCAGGTGGGGCGGCAAGTATTGCTTTTACTAGCATACCTGCTACTTTTACAGACTTATGTGTAAAATTTAGTGTGAGAAAAGATGTGGCGAGTATAGATACTACTTTGACATTTAATGGCAATTCTGCCAACGTCTCTTCTAAATACATTTATGGAACAGGTAGCGCAGCAGGAAGCGCCAGTGCTGGTAGTACTATTTATTCACTTGCAACTCAAAGTGGCGATACAGCAAATACATTTTCAAATGGTGAGTATTACATACCAAATTATGCCTCTACATCTGCATATAAATCATTATCTCACGACGTAGTTAATGAAAACAATGCTACAGCAGCACAGTCATATTTAACGGCTGGACTTTTTTCTAGTAATAGTGCAATTTCTACAGTTACTATTGCTCCAACTTCCGGCAATTTTGCCCAATACTCAACCGCTTCACTCTACGGCATCAAATCATCATAAGGAGAAAAAAATGACAACAGCAATTGAAGTTAACTGCACTACTGGCGAAGTTACAGAACGTGAACTAACAACA
>Ga0214921_10001456_pt1 | contig 40342 bp, 34 predicted proteins | sample LL1505_MetaG_FD_177992 | JGI IMG/M metagenome (GOLD analysis project Ga0214921, IMG submission 177992) | Freshwater microbial communities from Lake Lanier, Atlanta, Georgia, United States - LL-1505 | ecosystem: Environmental > Aquatic > Freshwater > Lake | place: USA: Georgia | collected...
TGCCTTTGCGTATGAAAGTGTCAATGGCCAAGCATTTCCGGTTGCATCTTGTTCAACCGCAACAATTACAGGAACTCCACGACCGGCTGAGTATTCACGGCGAACTAAATGTCCTGGACCCTTTGGCGCAACCATGCAGACATCAATGTCAGCACCTGGTTTGATGTATCCAAAACGAATATTAAATCCATGACCAAAGAACAGTGCAGATCCTGGTTTTAGATTTGGCGCAATTGAATCGTTGTAGATATGGCGCTGCACATGATCTGGTGCAAGCAACATAATTACATCTGCTTCTTTAACTGCATCTGCAACGCTAACAACGCGCAATCCTTCGGCTTCTGCCTTCGCACGAGATTTTGATCCCTCAGCTAGACCAACGCGCACATCTACGCCACTGTCGCGCAAGCTAAGTGCATGGGCATGGCCCTGTGAGCCGTAACCAATTACCGCAACCTTTCGTCCTTGAATGATGGATAGGTCGGCATCGTCATCGTGATACATAGTTGCCACAGGAGCACTCTCTTTCTAGTTGGATCTGGACTGGGTTTTCCTATATGAATCGGGCTATATCGTACGCCTCATTGCGACTAGCCCGGACTGCGTTAATTCGAGGATCCCGAACGGGTTCAGGGCGCTTATGAGGGCTTCGATCTTGGCTGAAGTATCAGTTAGCGAGACGATTGCTGAGGTCGGGGCCATTTCAGCCACTTTGCCTCCGTGCTGCGCGACTAATGCTTGTAACTTATCTTGGTTCTCAGCAGTTACTGAGACTCGTACCAATAAAAGTTCAATTTGCACTGATGAGCTTTCATGCATCTCTTCAATTGCAATTACGTTGACTAATTTATCTAACTGTTGAATAACTTGATCAAGTGCATGACCTTCAACGCTTACAACAATTGTGATGCGCGAAATTTCTGGATCTTGAGTTGGCCCTACAGACAAACCTTCAATGTTGTAAGCACGTCGCGAGAAGAGAGCTGATACGCGCGCTAAAACTCCAGATCGGTTTTCTACTAATACTGAAATTATGTGGGAGGTTCGTTCTAGTTTCATTAGAGTTCCTGCGAATCCCAGTCAGGCGCAAGTTCGCGCGCAACCATAATCTCGTCATTAGATGTTCCTGCTGCAACCATTGGCCAAACCATTGCATCTCTGAATACGCCGAAATCAACTACAACTGGTTGATCGTTAATTGACATTGCTTTTTCAATTGTCTTATCAACATCTTCAGGACGTTCACAACGCAATCCGATACAACCCATTGCATCTGCTAATTTTGTGAAATCTGGAATTCGCTTTGAGTGCAGATCAGTATTTGAATAACGCTCGTTGTAGAACAGAGTCTGCCATTGACGAACCATTCCAAGACTTTCATTATTTATAACTGCAACTTTGATCGGAATATTATTTAGTGCACAAGTAACTAATTCTTGATTAGTCATTTGGAAACAACCATCACCATCAATTGCCCACACGGTGGTATCTGGAGCACCAACTTTCGCTCCCATAGCCGCAGGAACTGCGTAACCCATCGTTCCTAAGCCTCCGGAGTTAAGCCAAGTGCGTGGCTTCTCATATGAAATAAATTGTGAAGCCCACATCTGGTGCTGACCGACGCCTGCAGTAAAGATCGTGTCTGGACCAGAGATCTTTCCTAATCTCTCAATTACATATTGTGGTGAAAGGGCACCATCTTTAGGAATGTCATATCCAAGTGGGAAAGTTGAACGCCAAGAATTAACTTGCTTAATCCACGCAGTGAAATCTGGTCGAGCTTTTGCATACTGAGCTTTTAGCGCAGGCAACAATAAATTAATTGTTAGTTTTAAGTCACCAACAATTGCTACATCAGCTTTACGATTTTTTCCGATTTCTGCTGGGTCAATATCGGCATGAATAACTTTCGCAACAGGGGCAAATGTTGAAAGTTTTCCAGTAACGCGGTCATCAAAACGTGCACCCAAAGTTATTAATAAATCAGATTTTTGAAGTGCAGTAACGGCAGCGACGGTTCCATGCATTCCTGGCATACCTAAATGAAGCGGATGGCTATCAGGAAATGCACCGCGCGCCATCAAGGTTGTAACAACGGGAATTCCGCTTGCTTCGGCGAGCGCGAGTAATTCACGGCTTGCATTCGCTTTGATTATTCCCCCACCAACATAAAGCACTGGCCTGGAAGATTGTGCAATTAATGCTGCTGCATCGTCAACATCGCTTTGCTTTGGTTGCGAGTGATCGCGATAACCTGGAAGTGAAATAGAGGTTGGCCATTTAAAAGTAGTTTCCGCAGTCAATGCATCTTTTGCAATATCTACAAGAACAACTCCGGGACGACCACTTGCAGCCACATGAAATGCTTCAGCTATCGCTTGCGGAATATCTAATGGATTTGTTACTAAGTAATTATGTTTTGTAATTGGCATCGTGATTCCACGAATATCTGCTTCTTGGAATGCATCGGTACCAATGGCGCCTGATGGAACTTGGCCAGTAATCGCAACCATCGGAACTGAATCCATTTGCGCATCTGCAATTGGAGTAACCAAATTTGTAGCACCAGGACCTGAGGTCGCGATACAAACGCCGACTCGACCAGTTGCTTGGGCATAACCGGTTGCAGCGTGTCCCGCTCCTTGTTCGTGACGGACCAGAATGTGGCGAATGCTGCTGTCATAAAGTGGATCGTAAGCCGGCAAAATCGCACCGCCCGGAATTCCAAACATCACTTCCACGCCGGCGTGCTCCAATGAACGCACGAGGCTAGCTGCCCCATTCATCTTCTTATCGCTCATTGTTCACGCTCCTTTTTCTTATTGTCGGCGAAACCTGCAAAAACTCCCATTTAATGCGAAAACCCTCAGTGTCTGCACTGAGGGGTGGCACACGATCCGAGTGATGCTAGATCGCGCGCTGTCCTACCACGAGAATTTTTGACATGCCTTTATTGTCCTCTCTTACCCATATTTTGGTCAACCCCAATTTATGTGGGCTACCTCATTAAAATCACAAAACTCACCTAAATCATCAGGTTGCAGTTAGGTGGACTAGTCGCAGACCGCACCCTTTGAGGCACTGCCAACTAATTTGGCGTATTTGGCCAAAACTCCACGGGTGTACCTAATAGGTAGTGGTTTAAATGATTTCGCCCGTTCAGCCAGCTCGGCCGGTTCGACAAGCAAATCCAAGGTGCGCTCGATGATGTCGATCTTGATTCGATCCCCATCTCTGACCAGTGCAATTGGTCCCCCATCAACCGCTTCTGGGGCAACATGGCCAACACATAATCCGGTGGTTCCACCTGAGAAGCGACCATCGGTAAGCAATAGGACAGATTTTCCAAGACCGGCGCCCTTAATTGCCCCGGTGATCATCAACATTTCACGCATTCCAGGCCCACCTTTGGGACCTTCATAACGGATCACAACTACATCGCCGGCTTGAATGGTTCCATCTTCAAGTGCTGTCATCGCGCTTTGTTCGCGATCGAAGACTCGTGCTGGGCCTTCAAATACATCAACACCAATTCCAGCCACTTTTGTTACTGCACCTTGAGGCGCTAGCGAACCACCAAGAATTGTGATTCCGCCACTTGGTGAAAATGGCGCTTTTGTTGCATAAAGAACTTCACCGTCAGCACTTGGCGGTGCAAGATTTTCTAAATTCTCAGCCATTGTCTTACCAGTAACAGTTAAGCAATCACCATGTAGAAGTTTTGCATCAAGAAGTGCACGCAACACGACTGGAATTCCACCAACTTTATCGACATCGCTCATTACAAATTTACCGAAAGGTTTTAGATCTCCAAGTAACGGAACTTTAGATCCGACGCGATGAAAATCATGGAGTTCCAATTCAACATCTGCTTCATGTGCCATAGCTAAAAGGTGTAACACTGCATTTGTTGATCCACCTAAAGCCATAAGAATTGTTATTGCATTTTCAAAAGCTCTCTTGGTCATGATGTCGCGTGCAGTAATTCCTTGACGAATCAATTCAACAACTGCTTCTCCTGATTTGTGAGAGAAGTTTTCGCGACGACGATCCACAGCAGGTGGCGCAGCTGATCCTGGCAATGACATTCCGATTGCTTCAGCGATTGATGCCATTGTGTTAGCGGTGTACATACCGCCGCATGCACCTTCTCCTGGACAAATTGCTCGCTCAATCCGATCCACTTCATCACGAGTAATTAATCCACGAGCGCAAGCTCCTACAGCCTCGAATGCATCAATCAGTGTGACATCTTTTCCATCGACACTTCCTGGCAAAGTTGTTCCTGCGTAAATGAAAACACTTGCTACGTCAATGCGCGCTGCTGCCATCATCATTCCGGGAAGAGATTTATCGCAACCTGCTAATAAAACCATTCCGTCAAGTCGTTCTGCTTGCATAACTGTTTCAACAGAATCGGCAATAACTTCACGAGAAACTAACGAGAAGTGCATTCCTTCATGTCCCATTGAAATTCCATCAGAAACTGAAATAGTTCCAAATTGAAGGGGAAATCCGCCTGCAGCATGCACGCCTTCTTTTGAAGCGGATGCAAGTCGATTTAGTGAAAGATTGCAGGGAGTGATCTCATTCCAGGAAGATGCAATTCCGATTTGTGGCTTTACCCAGTCGGCATCACCCATTCCGACCGCACGTAACATGCCGCGCGCAGGAGCACGCTCAAGTCCATCAGTAACCATTCCGGATCTTGGCTTCATAGGATTGGCAGGATTATTTGTTGTGTGATCGCTCATATCGGCAATATTAGGGGAATTGAGCGGGCTAAGGCTAACTTCGGCTGATAAAATTGGAAAAAGTAAGCGTATTTGAGTTTAAGTTCATAAAAATCTAACCCGATAAGAGACCTAGAGAGTAGTTAATTTCATGTCATTTACAGAACACCAAAACCAGATCCCAGATCCAACCAGATGGCGGGCGCTTTTTGTCATTGCGATCGCTCAACTGATGGTCGTACTCGATTCTTCTATCGTGAATATTGCGATTCCAACCGCAAAGATTGATTTAGGAATTACCGATGCTAATCAAAGTTGGGTGGTAACTTCTTACACACTTGCATTTGGTTCACTTCTACTTCTTGGTGGACGCATCGCCGATTTTATTGGCCGTAAGAAAAGTTTCATCATTGGCTTGCTTGGCTTTGCTGGTGCTTCGGCACTTGGCGGTCTTGCGCAATCACAAGAAATTTTATTTGCGTCTCGCGCACTGCAAGGTGTATTTGGAGCACTACTAACTCCAGCCGCACTTTCACTGATCAACGTGACATTTACCATTCCTAAAGAACGTGCACGTGCATTCGGAGTTTACGGAGCAATTTCTGGTGGAGGCGCAGCTATTGGATTAATTCTTGGTGGTGCTCTAACTGAATTCGCTTCTTGGCGTTGGTGCTTATGGGTAAATGTTCCAATTGCCATTATCGCCGTTTTGTTAGCGTTTCCATTTGTTCATGAATCAAAAGCTGGCGGAGAACACTCCTACGATTTACCTGGAACCCTTACCGCGACCCTTGGCCTATTAAGTTTGGTTTACGGATTTACTAAAGCAGCTAAAGATGGTTGGGCAACCACATCAACCCTTTACTTCTTTGCACTAGCAGGAATTCTGCTAGTCGCCTTCTTCTTGATCCAGAAAAATGTTAAGAATCCACTACTACCGCTGCGCATCATCACTGAACGAAACCGCGGCGGTTCATACCTTGGGTCGATGATGGTTGGTGCCGGATTATTCTCAATGTTTTTATTCCTTGGACTTTACCTGCAAGTGATTTTGGGATATTCACCACTTAGAACCGGTTTTGCGTTCCTACCATTTTCTATCGGAATTATTCTTTTCGCCGGAGTTGCAAGTCAATTACTTCCTAGAGTTGGACCAAAACCACTAATCATTTGGGGATTACTTCAAGCAACAGTTGGATTAATTCTCTTAACTGGAATCACACCTGAAACTGGTTACATCACTCATGTTTTACCATCATTGTTGATCATGAGTACCGGCATGGCTTTGGTCTTTATTCCGATCTCAACCACTGCGCTCCATGGAATCGGTGGACGTGATTCAGGAGTAGCAAGCGCGGCACTAAACACTAGTCAGCAAGTTGGTGGCTCACTGGGTACCGCTTTGTTAAATACGATCGCTGCAACTTCTGCTGCAAATTACATAATCAACAATCCAGGGATGGGCGATAAGGCGCAAACTTTTGCGTTGACACATGGTTACACCGCATCATTTAAAGCTGGTGCTGCGATGTTAATTGTTGGAGCTATTGTGATGATGGTATTTATCAAGGTTGGCAAGGAATCACTAGTCAAAAAAGATTAACGCTGACTTAAGCTAAAAGGCCAAGCAGAAGTTCCCGTACGCGGGCCGCATCTGCTTGGCCTTTAGTGTCTTTCATGACTGCGCCAATTAATGCACCTGCTGCTGGAATATTTCCGTCTCTAACTTTTTGTGCTGTTTCTGGTTGAGCTGCGATTGCTCTCTCAATAGCTGCAATCAACTCTCCTTCATCAGACACAACTTTGATTCCACGCGCGGCGATTACTTCTTTAGGATTTCCTTCTCCAGCAATTACACCTTCAACTACTTGTCTTGCTAATTTATCTGTTAATTCTCCGACTGCTACCAGCGCAATAATCTCAGCCACATCTTTTGGTGTAATTGGCATTTCAGCAACTTCAACTTCGCGTTCATTTGCAAGTCTTGAAATTTCTCCAAGCCACCAAGTTCTAGCTTTAGTTGGGTCTGCACCTTCTGCAACAGTTTCCTCAACAATTCCAACTACTCCAGCATTGATCATTGCGGCCATCTCTTTATCTGGCACCTGCCAAAGTTGCTGTAATCGAGCGCGGTGTGCAGATGGACGCTCTGGAAGTTGAGCTCTTAGTTGTTCAATCCATTCCGCCGACGGTGCAACGGGTAGCAAATCTGGCTCTGGGAAGTAGCGATAATCCTCTGCTTGTTCCTTTGAACGTCCAGAGCGAGTGGTTCCAGAATCTTCCTGGAAGTGTCGCGTCTCTTGTACAACGCGCTCCCCTGCTTCGAGCCTTTGCGCATGACGATGCATTTCGCTAGTTATTGCGCGTTCAACAGAGCGAAGGGAGTTCACATTTTTTGTTTCACTGCGGGTGCCAAGTTTTCCACTTCCGCGTGGTGATAAAGAAATATTTGCATCACAACGAAGAGAGCCTTGCTCCATCTTTACATCACTAACTCCAAGAGCGCGCAAAATATCTCGCAATTCTTTTACATAAGCTTTTGCAATTTGAGGAGCATACCTTTCAGTCCCTAAAACTGTTTTAGTAACAATTTCTACAAGTGGGATACCTGCGCGGTTGTAATCCAATAGTGAATATTCGGCACCGTGAATTCGACCTGTGGCACCGCCTACGTGAAGAGATTTTCCGGTGTCCTCTTCCATATGAACACGTTCAATTTCAATTCGGAAAGTTTTCATACCTTCTGGAGTTTCATACTCAACATCTAAGTATCCATCTGTACAAATCGGTTCGTCATATTGAGAAATTTGGAAATTCTTTGGCATATCTGGATAGAAATAATTTTTACGCGCAAAACGTGACATGGGTGCAATCGAACAGTTAAGCGCTAACCCAATTAGAATTGTGCTCTCAATCGCTCTTTCATTAACAAATGGCAATGCTCCAGGCATTCCTAAGCAGACTGGACAGACTTGAGTATTTGGCTCAGCACCAAACTCTGTTGGGCAACCACAGAACATTTTTGTTTTTGTTCCGAGTTCGACGTGTACTTCAAGCCCTAAAGCGGGTTCGTACTTTTCAATTATCTCGTCGTAAGTCAACATCGTTATGCACCTGCCGATGAGTTCAATTTAGGTGCTTTAGTTGTAAGCACTCCACCCCATTTTGCTGCTAACTCACGCTCTAATGCTGCGCCTACTTGATAGAGGCGATCATCTTTCATGGCCGGTGCAATGATTTGAAAACCGACAGGCAAGCCTTCAGATAATCCGGCAGGAAGTGACATGGCAGCAACACCAGCAAGATTTACAGGGATCGTTGCAACATCACTTAGATACATGGCGACTGGGTCATTGCTTTTGGCACCGATTGGAAAGGCCACTGTTGGAGTTGTAGGTGAAACCAATACATCTACCGATGAAAATGCTTTAGCAAAATCTTGCGTAATTAATGTCCGAACTTTTTGAGCGCTTCCATAATAAGCATCGTAATATCCGGCAGAAAGTGCATAAGTTCCCAGAATAATTCGACGTTTTACTTCGCGTCCAAAACCAGCAGCACGAGTCATGCTCATAACCTCTTCAGCGCTGCGTGAACCATCATCACCAACGCGTAAGCCATATCTCATCGCATCAAAACGAGCCAAGTTCGAAGAAGCTTCACTTGGTGCGATCAAATAATAAGCAGCTAATCCATAATCAAAATTTGGACAGGAAACCATTTCAATAGTTGCACCTTGACTACGCAAAATTTCTAGAGATTCTTCAAATCTTTCACTAACGCCAGATTCATAACCATCTCCAGATAATTCTTTGATTACGCCGATCTTCATCCCTTTAACATCTGCGCGTTTTGCAGCAGCAACTACAGGAGGTGTTGGGGCATTGATACTTGTGGCATCGTAATCATCATGACCGGCAATAACTTCATGAAGTAAAGCTGTATCTAAAACTGTTCGCGCACAAGGGCCGACTTGATCAAGTGATGAGGAGTAAGCAATAACTCCATACCGAGAAACTCCACCATAAGTTGGTTTTACTCCGACAGTTCCAGTTACAGCTGCAGGCTGTCTAATCGATCCACCGGTATCGCTACCAATTGCAAGAGGTGCTTCAAATGCTGCAAGTGCTGCTGCCGAACCTCCACCAGAACCACCCGGAATTCGAGTTAGATCCCAAGGGTTTTGAGTCGTGCCAAATGCTGAGTTCTCAGTTGATGAACCCATTGCAAACTCATCCATATTTGTTTTTCCAAGAATTACCACACCGGCTGCGCGTAATTTTTTTACAACCGTTGCGCTGTACGGAGGGCGCCATCCTTCTAAAATTTTCGAACCGCAAGTTGTCGGTATGCCTTCTTGTGCCAAAATATCTTTAAGTGCGAGTGGAACACCAGCAAGTGGTCCTAGATTCTCACCTTTGGCACGTGCGGCATCCACTTGATCTGCTTGAGCCAATGCGCCTTCGGTATCTACATATAGAAATGCATGCACCGCTTTATCAACTTTAGTTATTTGATCTAGGTGTGCTTGTGTTACTTCACGAGCAGAAACTTCTTTTTTAGCCAAACTTTCTGACAATTGCGCGGCACTTTTATAAATTAATTCACTCATGCTTCTTCACCTAAAATTTGTGGGACTCTAAATCGATCTTCTTCACTTGCTGGCGCTCCAGATAAGGCACTCTCTGGAGTCAGACTTGGGCGAACTACATCTGGGCGAACCACGTTCACAAGTGCAAGTGGATGCGAAGTTGGGAGAACATCGCTTTTTGCGACCTCTTGGACTCTGGCGACCGCACCCAAAATTGCTTCCAATTCGCCCGCTAATTCGGCAATCTCATTAGCGCTCAATTCAAGACGAGCTAATTGCGCGATACGCGCGACTTCCTCATTTGAAATCCGGGACATATTCCCAATCCTACCTGCGTCTTACTCGCGGATTTGACCGCTTCCAGTCACAATCCAAGTCGTAGTGGTCATCTCTTCAAGGCCCATAGGCCCGCGTGCATGCAGCTTCTGATTCGAGATTCCGATCTCAGCGCCAAAACCCATCTGCTCTCCATCGGTGAATCGCGTAGATGCATTAACCATAATCGCTGCAGCATCCGCGTTTGCGATGAATGCGGCTGCAGTGCTTTGTGATTCGGTAACAATAGATTCAGTATGTTGAGTGCCATATTTATTTATGTGATCAATTGCGCTTTGTCGGTCGGCCACTACGCCAACATTCATTTCTAATACTCCGTACTCTGTTGACCAATCCTCATCAGTAGCCAACACCATCTCCACATTGCAGCTCTTGGCTATCTGAATTGCTTGAGCATCACCATGTAGGCGAACGCCTTGCTCAGTTAAAGCATTTAATGCCAGGGGTAAAAACTCTGCAGCAATATCTTGATGAACCAATAATGTTTCCGCGGCATTACAAACACTTGGTCGATGACATTTTGAATTGATGATAATTGGAATGGCTTTATTGAAATCTGCATCTTTATCTACGTAAACATGGCAAACACCAGCACCAGTTTCAATTGTAGGAACTGAAGATTCATCCACGACTGTTCTAATTAGTGCAGCACTTCCCCGTGGAATTACCAAATCAACTAAGCCACGAGCATTTAATAATTCACGTACCGTGGAGCGATCATGTGATGAAACCAATTGCACAATATCTGCAGGAAGTCCGACTGAAGTAATTGCACTTCTCATCACATCAACTAATACTTCGTTACTTTTTGCAGCTGTTGATGATCCTCGCAACAAAGCTGCGCTTCCTGCTTTGATTAAAATCACTGCTGCATCAACAGTCACATTTGGCCGCGCTTCATAAACCATTCCAACAACACCAAATGGCACAGCGACTTGTTTTAAATGCAACCCATTTTCGAGAGTACGTTCTCTAATTACTCGACCAACTGGATCAGGAAGTGCAGCGATTTGTCTAGCGCCATTTGCGATTTCAGCAATTCTCTTTGGATTCAACTTCAGCCGATCAATTAAGGATTCACTCACACCCTCGGCTTGCGACCTAAGTACATCTTCATTATTGGCCGCCAAAATTTCAATCTCATGAGACAAAAGATGCTCTGCTATCGCATTCAATGCCCGATCTTTATCCACGCGACTAGTGCCGGCTAATACTCGAGCAGCTAATCTTGCCGCGCTAGCCAGAGTTTCAATCTGCGTGGTCATGGGCTAAGCCTAACCAACAGTTAAGATACGGCGCATGAAAGCACTTTTGCGTTGGAGCCGAATTCTTGCAATTGCCCTTATTGGAATCTTTTTATTGACCTATAGTGGATTGCGAGTTGTCCATTACCCAAACCCAATAGCCACAGCCCGCCTGGGACTTGCCGCTCCTTCGGCGACTCCAAAATTGCTTCCAGCCCATCAGGTCGCTCCAGCTGCAACTCCAACCCAGCTTCAAGTCGTACCAGAAAAGATGCCATACGGGGTGCTTTTCAAAGGTCGCCAAATTAAATTTGGGAAATTTTTAAAGGAGACAAAAACTAATGCTTTCCTTGTGATGCGAAATGGCACTATTACATATGAGTGGTACGACAAGAAATTTTCTTCAGAATTTCAATTTCCTTCTTACTCAGTAGCAAAAACTTTAACCTCATTGATGATTGGAAAATTAGTCTCTGAAGGCAAAATAAGTGAAAGTGATACTTTCATTAAGTTCTTCCCTGAACTCGCAAACGGAACTTCTTTCGACAAAGTAACCATCGGACAACTCCTTGATATGCGAAGTGGTGTCGGCGTTAGCGACAACTATCCTTCGGGGCCATCTGGATGGGGTGTTGCAATTGCACAGATGTACGCCTCTACAGATATTCCGTGGTTTATGGGAAACAACCGAAAGATGAAATTTGAGCCAGGTACCGATGCGGAATACCGCAGTGTCGATACCCAAATGCTTGGCATGATCATTAAAAAGGTCTCCGGAGAAAAAGTTGCTGATTATTTTTCCACAAATTTTTGGCAACCAATCGGCGCTCAATATCCAGCAACTTGGAATGTTGATCGCATCGGCGGACAAGAAAAAACTTTCTGTTGCTTCAACGCTGCGGCTAGGGATTATGCACGAATCGGAAATCTCTTAGCTATGGATGGATTTGTTGGCAACAAACAACTTGTCAGCGCTTCATGGCTTACCCGTCTATCCAACCCAGTCGAAACTCTTGATCATAACTGGGGATACGGTGCACAAATTTGGCATCCAAATCCAGGTTCTCTGATGATGCTTGGATTGCATAGTCAATTTGTATACGTAGTTCCAAAAACTAGAACAGTAATCGTGAAACTGAGCGACAGCTTGGTGGATGCTGATGAAGAACCAACTGCAGCAATTTTGCACGCCCTTGCTACAAAAATTGGTTGATAATAATTAAATTAGAGTTAAGTCGTCTCGGTGCACTAATTCGCGCTCGTACTCTGCACCTAAGGAGGCGCCTAGCTCTTTAGTAGATTTACCCAGTAATTGTGGGATTTCTTCAGCATCAAAGGCGACTAAGCCGCGGGCAATAACTTCACCATCTGGTGAGATTAGATCAACTGGATCTCCAGCTGAGAAATCTCCTTCGACTTTAGTAACGCCTGCAGGTAACAATGAAGTACCGCGATCACGGATTGCAGCGGTGGCTCCAGCATCAAGATGTAATTTACCTTTTGGAAGAGATGCATGGGCTAACCAAAGTGCACGCGATGAAGTTCGAACGCCGTTAGCGTGAAACAAAGTTCCAATCTCAGCACCGCTGACAGCTAATGAAACATTTGTAAGAGATGTAAGAACTACAGGAATTCCAGCACCTGTTGCAATTCGAGCAGCTTCAACTTTGGTAACCATTCCCCCACTGCCAACTCCAGCATTTCCAGCACCGCCAATTTGAGCGTCACCCAGAAGAGCGAAATCTCTCACATCAGTTATTTGTTTTGCATTCGCCGATGTTGGTGGCGCATCGTAAAGAGCGTCTATGTCTGAGAGCAAGATTAATAAATCAGCTTGAACTAAATGAGACACCAAAGCCGCGAGACGATCATTGTCGCCGAATCTAATTTCTTGGGTTCCCACTGTGTCATTTTCATTAATAACCGGAACTACCCCAAGAGCCAACAGTCGATCAAAAGTTCGTTGGGCATTACGATAATGGCTGCGTCTAATCACATCATCACTTGTGATTAAAACTTGTGAAGCTGTGATTCCATGTCTGGCAAAAGATTCGGTGTATCTGTAAATCAACAGCCCTTGACCAACAGATGCAGCTGCTTGTTGTGTTGCTAGATCTTTAGGACGAGTAGTTAGCCCAAGTGGAGATAGACCTGCAGCTATTGCACCGGATGAAACTACTAAAACTTCGACTCCACGTTTCTTAAGAATTGCAACTGCATCAACCAATTTATCTACTGCACTTGTATCTAGACCTGCTCCAGCGCTTCCAGTTAATGAAGAGGAGCCAACTTTAAGCACAACACGTTTTGCTTTTAATACTTCTTCTCTTGTATCTCGTAAATTATTGGAGGTCATCTTCACCATCACCTAGTAGTAATGCACCAACCTCTTCCCATTCTCCGCCCTCACCAGCACTTCCAGTGCTTCCAGATAAGGCGTGGCGCATATCTAAACGCAAATCTTGACCACGTGGTCCAAGCAAAATCTCAGCACCCGCTTCAAGCGTTGGTTCCCAATCAAAACTGACGGCATCTTCACCGAGTCCAATTTGAACTTCACTGCCGCCACGAGCTCCAAGTTTGAATAATTCTTTTTCAACTCCGAGACGTGCCAAACGATCGGCCAAGTAACCAATAGCTTCAGCATTGCTGAAATTTGTTTGTCGCACCCAACGCTCTGGCTTAATTCCTTGCACCACGTAAATGCCGGCATCATTTTTAAAGGTAGTGAAATCTGATTCATCAACTGCGCGTGGACGCAAAATAATTCGAACTGGATCAGTACTCTCTTTTGGAGTGCGTTTAATTAAACGCGCCATCGCGTAAAGCAAATCATTTAAACCTTCATGGGTTGCAGCAGAGACTTGGTAAACCTCAAGTCCACGCTCGCGCAAAGTTGCCTCAACCATGTCGGCCATTGCGCGTCCATCAGGAAGATCAACTTTATTTAGCGCAACAATTCTTGGGCGATCTTCAAGACCACCATAAATTGCTAGTTCAGCTTCGATTACATCAAAATCATGAATTGGATCTCGGTCAGATTCCAGTGTTCCGCAATCCAAGACTTGTACGAGTGCTGCACAACGCTCTACATGGCGCAAAAACTCAAGGCCTAATCCTTTTCCTTGGCTGGCGCCTGGAATTAATCCTGGAACATCAGCAACCGTAAATCGATGTTCCCCAATTTCAACTACGCCTAAATTAGGAACCAAAGTTGTAAATGGATACTCAGCAATTTTTGGACGTGCTGCAGAAATGGCAGCAATTAATGATGATTTACCGGCACTTGGATATCCGACTAACGCAATGTCTGCGACGCTCTTTAATTCGAGCGACAGATGTGCGCTTTCACCTGGTTCGCCAAGTAGAGCAAATCCTGGTGCTCGTCTTTTTGAAGAAGAAAGTGCGGCATTTCCTAATCCACCAGCGCCACCGCGCGCAGCAATAAATTTTGTTCCATTACCTAATAAATCTGCAATGAGTTCGCCATTTGGACCGCGAACAACTGTTCCTTCTGGCACTGGAACAATTAAATCTTCACCATCTGGACCATCTTTGTGTCCACCTTTGCCTAATCGGCCAGAGGTTGCACGACGATGCGGGCTGTAGTGAAAATCAAGCAAAGTTGTAATGCTTTGATCTACAACAAGAATTACATCTCCCCCACGGCCACCAGTGCCACCGTCAGGACCGCCAAGAGGTTTGAATTTTTCACGGTGAACAGATGAACATCCATCGCCACCATTTCCAGCAGTTGCAATTAAAAGCGCGCGATCAACGAAAGTGGTCATTTTGATCGCTCCTTCTCAAGAAAATAAAAAAGCGGGTCCGTAATCGGACCCGCCTTTTGAATACGGGTAAATTTATTGCGGAACAACTTTTACAACGCGACGGCCACGAGCTTGTCCGAATTCAACAATTCCCGCAGCTAGTGCGAATAATGTGTCATCTTTACCGCGACCAACATTTAATCCTGGGTGAAAATGAGTTCCACGTTGACGAATCAGAATTTCGCCGGTCTTAACAATTTGTCCACCGTAGCGTTTTACGCCAAGGTACTGCGCGTTTGAATCGCGACCGTTACGTGTTGACGAGACTCCCTTTTTACTTGCCATTTGAAAGCTCCCCCAATTCCTATTTCACACCGTTGATGGATGTGACTTTAACGCGAGTTAATTTTGCACGAAAACCTTGACGGCGGCGATAACCGGTCTTGCTCTTGTAACGAAGGATGTCGATCTTTGGACCTTTGATCTCTTCAAGAACTTCGACGCTGACATTAATGCCGGCTGTGTCTGTCGTAACTTTTGCGCCATCGACGAGCAAGAGAGCTTGCAACGTAATTGTCGCGCCGGTAGCAGCAGCTACGCGATCCATGAGCAGGGTGTCGCCGACCGCTACTTTTTCCTGGCGGCCGCCAGCTTTAACAATTGCATACACGATGGGAACTCCTCTAATTGAAGTGCTAAGGGTACGGATTTACGCACCATTGGGTCAAACTGAGAACTATTTGCCGGCCAGGCTCATACTGATTCTGTGGCCCCAGGCGTGATGATTCCCCCGCTGGTAACCCGGCGGCGGCCTCTTCTGGTCGGAGCGGCTAGGGCGGCTTCAGGCTCAGAATGATTGGAAAGATCGGCTGGATCCGCCTTCTCGGCAGCAGCAACCACCAAAACATCCTCGTCCCCAGCAATCTCAGCTTGATCTTCTTCATCTTCATCTCTTGCCCCAGGGGTCGCGGCTACTTCATCCCGACGCAAATTCTCTGGAGATACTGGAACTGGATCGACATGGATATGAATTCCACGACCGTTGCAACTTTCACAAGTGGTTGAGAATGCTTCAATCAATCCTTGACCAACACGTTTACGTGTCATCTGCACCAAACCAAGTGAGGTTACTTCGGCAACTTGATGCTTTGTGCGATCGCGACCTAAGCATTCAGTCAATCGACGCAAAACTAAATCTCGGTTTGATTCAAGAATCATGTCAATGAAGTCAACAACAATAATTCCACCCAAGTCGCGTAAGCGAAGTTGGCGGGCAATCTCTTCGGCTGCTTCTAAGTTGTTCTTGGTAACAGTCTCTTCAAGGTTTCCACCTTTACCGATGAATTTACCGGTGTTAACGTCAACCACAACCATAGCTTCAGTGCGATCAATTACAAGTGATCCACCTGATGGCAAATAAACTTTTCTATCAAGGCCTTTAGCTAATTGTTCGTCGATGCGGTGTTCAGCAAAAATGTCAGTGTTCTTGTGCCATTTCTCTAAACGAGTTAACAAATCTGGGGCAACAAAGCCTAGGTAGTTATTAATTTCATCCCATGCTTCCGCACCTTCAACAATTAATTTATTGAAATCTTCGTTAAAGATATCGCGGACAACACGAATATTTAAATCAGGCTCTCCATATAGAAGTGATGGCGCAGTTGCATTTGGATCATTTGTTTTCTTCTGAATATCTTCCCACTGCGCTTGCAAACGAGTTACATCACGAGTTAATTCTTCTTCAGTTGCACCTTCAGCTGCAGTTCGAACAATTACTCCAGCTTCTTCTGGAACTAAGTTCTTCAAAATTGCTTTAAGGCGTGAACGTTCTTGATCAGGCAAACGTCGACTGATACCGCTCATTCCGCCACCAGGCACATAAACCAAGTAACGACCAGGAAGGCTTACCTGACTTGTTAAGCGAGCACCTTTTTGACCAATTGGATCTTTGGTTACTTGCACAAGTACTGGTTGTCCACTTTTTAATGCAGTTTCAATTTTGCGCGGAGTTCCATCTGCCAAGCCAGCAGCATCCCAATTTACTTCTCCTGCGTATAAAACTGCGTTACGGCCTTTTCCAATGTCAACGAATGCTGCTTCCATACTTGGAAGTACGTTCTGAACGCGACCTAAATAAACGTTTCCTACATAAGAAGCATTGGTGTTTCTATTTACATAATGCTCAACTAAAACATTGTCTTCAAGAACTGCGATCTGAGTTCTGTCTCCGCTTTGACGAACAAGCATCACGCGATCAACTGATTCGCGGCGAGCTAAGAATTCTGCTTCAGTGATTACTGGCGTGCGCCTACGGTCATGACGTTCGTGACGATCATTTCTATCATTACGGTCGCCCCGGTCATTACGGTCACGCGAACCACGATTATTGCGACCTCTACTGTCTCTACTGTCTCTACCGTCTCTAGAATCTCGATCTCGCTTTGCATCAACTCTTGTCGTTGATACTTTGCGTTCCCGCGGTTCACGAACGCGAATAGTTGTTACAACACCATCTTCATCAACAGTTTGTCCTGCGGCAACTTCTACATCTGCACCAACTACTCGACGACGTCTACGACGATGAACTCCACCTTCAGAATTTTCCTCATCGGTATCGGCACTTGTTGACTCGGTCTCAATTTGGTTTTCTTCATTACGTCCACGACCACGTCCACGACCGCCGCGACTTCCGCGCGTACGACTGCTACGTGTGCGCTCGGTTGCGCCTTCAACCTTTTCAGCTGGCTCACTCTTGGCGCTGGTATCACCGCTGTCTTTGGCAGCAACTGCACTAACTTTTTTAGGAACGCTCTTTGCTTTTGGTGGTGCTTGGAAAAGAGGCACTGGAACTGCCGCACTTGCTTTCTTCGCCTTTACCGGCGCTGCTGCGCTACTTGTTCCAACCGGAGTTACAGCTTTCTTAATTGCACTCTTTTTAACTGGAACGGCTTTCTCGGGCTTTTCAGCCTTCTCAGTCTTCTCAGCCTTAGCGGCCGGTTTCAGCGTGGACGGGGTGATCTTCTTAGACGCGCCTTTACGTGGCGTTGCAGCCATGACATCAACTCTCACGTGCTCCAAATAATTGAAACACTTTCCTAATGTTCTGAATTAACAGAACGAAGCCTGTGGCCCGGAAGTTTCCGGGGGTCGCGCGCCAGCAGATTGATTTAGGGCCAATCCCGGCCGCGCAGGTACCAGTATGGCAGAGGTTTACCGTCTTGAGTGAACGTTTAGTAACAATCCGACCGCTATGAGGGTGGCAAACATGCTCGATCCCCCATATGAGAGGAAGGGCAGCGGAACTCCGGTCATCGGGGCAAGACCTACGGCCATCCCAATATTTTCAAAGATTTGGAAGCCGAACCAAGCCATGACTCCGATGCAGACCAAACGTCCGAAAATGTCATTAGATCGTCTGGCAATAACGAGTGCTCTCCATAAAACAATCGAATACAGAACCAGAATGAAAATGCAGCCAAGAAAACCTAACTCTTCGCCAGCAACAGTGAAAATAAAATCTGTATGTTGCTCAGGAACAAAACGACCATTTGTTTGCGGACCGTTAAACAATCCCTTTCCAAAAAATCCACCCGAACCAATTGTGATGCGAGCTTGTCGCAATTGATATCCAGAACTTTGAGGATCAGCCGTTGGGTCAACAAATGATTGCAATCTTTTTAATTGGTATTCATCAAGAACGCCAATTTTAATTGCAGCGAAAGCACCAACTGCGCTCAAAGAAAGGAGTCCAAGCGGCCAACGGCTTTGCGCACCAGAGGCCGCAATTATTGTTACAACTGCTGCACTAATAATTACTGTAGTTCCAAGATCTGGTTGTGCGATTATCAGTAGTAATGGAATCGCAGCAACAGCAAGTGATTGCAAAACATCAAGTGAAGTTGGATCTTGTGAACCTTCGCGCTTTTCAGCCAAAATCATGGACATTCCTACGATGATTGCAATTTTCGCAAACTCCGCTGGTTGAATTTGTAAACCACCGGGAAGGGCAATCCACGCACGTGCGCCATTTATAGAATCACCAAAAGCTGGAATCAAAACTGCAACTAATCCAAGGACTGATAATCCCCACAAGATTGGCGTGTAAGCGCGCAATAATCGGTAATCAATAGAAATTGCTCCAGCAGCAAGCAGTAACCCAATTATTATGTTTAAAATCTGTCGCTTTAAATAAAACTCTGGATCTTCTCCTGCTGATGCATACCAATCTCGCGTGGCTGCATAAACCAGCAAAACTCCGATTCCCAACAAAAGAGATGTCGCCAGCAACAATGGCAAATCAAATCTGTCTCTTAGTAATCGAATGTTTTTCATTTAGAGATCACAGTCGCTTTTACTTTTAGCGGAAGAAGTTTTGGAGGTCCTGAAGGGAATATCGCTTTGGTGTTATCAATCTTTGATCCTTGGATACCAAAAATTGCTTCGTAAATTTTCCGGACCGATGGCCCAGAGGTGCCAGAGCCAGTTCCACCCTGACTTACCATCATCACAACAGCATATTTTGGTTTTTCGGTTGGACCATAAGAAGCAAGCCAAGAAGTTGTGTCTTTTGAGGATCCATCTAGATTTTTACCGTAAACCTCACCTGTTCCAGTTTTGGCACTGATGGCAACCGGCATTCCATCAAAGCGCCATTTTGCAGTTCCATCAGTAATTACCGAACGTAAAGACTTATTCAAGAAGTTCATAACTTTTTTTGAGATAGGTAATTTTCCAATTTTTTCTGGAGTAATTTCTCTAACTTTCTCGCCTGCGGGAGTTACAACTCCCCAAGCTACAGTTGGTTTCCAAAGCGTTCCGCCATTAGCCAATGCCGCATACATTTGCACCATTTGTAATGGCGTCATTGTTGTATCGCCCTGACCAATTGAAAAGTTAACAGCATCACCTGCACGTACTTTATCTCCATCTATGCAATTTTCTTTTGCAATCGCAATTAAGTATGGGGTTTGCTGTGATTTAGAGGCACGTTTTTGATAATTACAGAAATAGTTTTTATTTCTTTCATACCAAGCCGCTCTCCATTCGCGATCGGCTAAACGACCACTGGATTCAGAAGGTAAATCAATCCCGGTTTTCTGCCCAACTCTAAAATCCTTTGCCGCAGTGTAGAAATAATTTTTGGCATCTTTCTTAGGTTTTAAGCCGCCATCCTTTAGCCACTCATCAAAAGCGATTTTGTACCAAATCGTGTCACATGAGACAGCAATACCTGTTTGTAAATTAACTACACCTACGCCTTTGCTTTCATAATTTTTAAATATTCGATTACCTACTTTGAACTGCGCAGGACAGTTGTATTTACCATTCAAGTCATACCCTGCTCGCTCTGCCGCAACCACTGATACAACTTTGAATGTCGATGCAGGAGCGAAAGTACCCTGCAAAGCTCTTGATAGCGCCGGAACAGATTTTGCATCACTGTATAGATCACTAGCTTGACGTTGCGAAATTCCATTTTCCCAAATATTTGGATCGTAGGTTGGATAAGAGGCCATCGCCAATATCCGACCAGTATTAACATCCATGACTATTGCAGCGCCAGAGTCAGCTTTGCGTGCTCCTTTTTTATCAACACTCCCGCTCCGAGCACGATTGATCGCTGCGAGAAGCTGCTCCTCCACAACAGATTGCAACTTTGCATCAATGCTAGTGACTAGATGATCGCCTGAGATTGGTGGAGTTTCTTTTAGGACACTAGTAGCGGCTTCGCGTCGATCAACCACAATTGTTTTCACTCCAGGCGTTCCACGAAGTAAATCATCGTATTGATACTCAAGTCCGGCTTTACCTAAAACTTCGTTGACATATAGAGGACGATCGCGCTCTTTCAGTAGATCGTTTTCACTTACTGGACCGACGTACCCGAGTACATGTGCTGAGTTTGAGCCTTCTGGAGCAGGATAGAAACGAAAGCCTTGCGGACTTGCTTCTACGCCGAAATAAATTTCACTATGTTCGGCAATTTGTAAAGCTATATCTTCGGTTGCTGTTAACGTGACTGGAATTGGTTGATATCTAGAACCATTCCAACATCGAGCTTTACCTGTCAATTCTGGTGCAACCCTTTCACCGCATAGCCGGGTTTTTCCATACAAGCTTGGGTAATCAACTTTTAAAGTCTTGGCTAATTTTCGGAGAACTGCTTCACCCTTATCTGGTAAGCCATCAATTTTTGAACGATCTACTGTAATTACTAAACCAACTTGATTTACAGCAAGTGGCTTACCGCTGCTATCAAGAATCATTCCTCGAATTGCGGGAGTTACTATATTTCGACTTTGGATTTCAAGGGCTGCAGTTTTGTACTTTGGTGCAGCAGCTACTTGAAGATAGAAAAGTCTTCCTCCAAGTGCAATCATCAAAGAAAAAAGAAAGATTTGAATTACTATTATTGAAAGGCGGGAGCGCTCACTCAACGGATTTACCTACGCCATCTGCAGCTCTTTTGACCATGATTATCAAAGGTGAAATTAGCGGTGTAAAAACAAGAGACCAAAACACCACACCAGGGACAGTTTGTGTAAAGCCATAACCTTGATTTGAATTTATCAAAGCGCCTGAAATAACAAAAAAGATTAATGTGAAAAAGATTCCAGCAGTGACTACTACTGTCAAAGTTAAGGGAGACCTTCTACTTCCTCTTAATTGCACTCCTAATTCAGAAACACCATAACAAACTGCAGCAAGGACAAAAGCCCAATGGCCAATTACTCCAACTGACAATGGTGAAATATCTAAAATCAGCCCAGCAAGGAAACCTTGCAAAGCAGCAAGCCACTGTTCTTCAAGAAATGCCCACGAAATAACAAAAATTAAGAAGATTGATGGATTAGCAAATGGAAAAGCAATCCGAGAGATAACTACTTCTTGAAAAGTTAAAATCAAACTTGCTAACAATACAAACAATAAACTCTTTCTCATTTACTTCTTCGAATCTGAAACGCTCGGAGATGGCGATGGGGTTGGTGTGGGAGTTACGAAAACAGTAACAGTTGGGGTTGGAGCTGGTTTAGGAGATGGTGGCAGGAGTGCATCTCGTGGATCGGTCTTACTTTTACTAACTATGACCGCAACAACTGAAATTCGATTTAAATCCACAAAAGGTTTAACCACTGCACTCTTAGTGAGGGCTCCAGCTGTTTGATTTACATCAGTAATAACTCCTACTGGGACTCCCGGTAGGAATGGTTGACTATTTGAACTTCCACGCGCCACAACTCTCTGCCCTACGCGCAAATCAGATGTTGAGTCCAGCAAAATTAATTCAAGCTCACTTCCACCGGTCCCACTTACAACACCTAATGTGCCAGTACTTTCTAGCCTTACTCCGACTTTAAAAGTCTCATCATCCATCAGTAGTGCAATAGATGAGTTTTGCGATACTGAAAGTATTCGGGCAACCAATCCCCCGCCTGCAATAATTGACATATCTTTTTTGATTCCGTCTGCTTTGCCAACATCCAATTGAATTGTGCGGGAAAAACTTGCCGCAGAGCCAACTGCAATTATTCGAGCAGGCACAATTTTGTATCGACCTGCCCCAGCTAAATCAAGAACGGATTTTAATTCTTTAACTTCATTTTTTATCGCGTTTTTTCGACTGAGTTGCTCTTTAAGTGCTGCATTCTCTTTTTGAAGATTTGAAATTTTATTTCGAGTACGTCCGAGACTAAACACATCTCCAGTAAATGTACTTAATGGACGATAAATTGAATTGAAAAGATTTTGGAAAGGTGAACCAACTGTTGCTGAAACTTTCCGTAATCCTTCACTCGGTAAATTTCCACGCAAATCTAATGTAATTAGCAAAAGAGAAGTAATCAGAAGTGCGCTTAAGAAAAAGCGTGAACGAGCCTTGTCATTGCCCATGTTCTCACCTCACTAAATTTTGCGTACTTTTCAAACCAGTCAATTTCATTTGGTTATTATCGACGCGGTTCGGAGATAAGAACTTTCTCGAGAGCTTCAAACTCTTCGATACACCTTCCGGTACCCATTACAACTGCATGCAATGGATTTTCTGCGATGTTTACAGCGATTCCAGTCTCATGACGCAGGCGCTCATCTAGTCCATGAAGCAAAGCTCCACCACCAGTCAGGACAATGCCGCGATCCATGATGTCTCCCGATAACTCTGGAGGACAGGTATCAAGTGTGCTTTTTACTGCTTCGATAATTCGAGAGACTGGCTCTTCAATTGCTTTTCGAATTTCTTCTGCAGTAACCAAAATTGTTTTTGGTAGTCCAGAAACCAAATCACGTCCGCGAATTTCAGCATCTGGTTCACCCGCGCTTGGGAATGCAGATCCGATTGACATCTTGATTTGTTCGGCAGTGCTCTCACCCAAAAGTAATGAGTATTCACGCTTTACCCAGGCGATAATTGCTTGATCTAACTCATCGCCACCAACACGAATTGATTGCACAGCAACAATTCCACCGAGTGAGATAACTGCAATTTCAGTAGTACCTCCACCAATATCTACAACCATATTTCCGGTTGGTTCGTGGATTGGAAGTCCGGCACCAATTGCAGCTGCCATCGGTTCTTCAATAATGTAAACCTTGCGGGCTCCTGCGGCATATCCAGCATCTTTAACAGCTCTTTGCTCAACTCCGGTGATTCCAGATGGCACACAAACAACTAAGCGAGGCTTGGCAAAGTGGCGACGTTTGTGCACTTTTTGAATAAAGTAACGCAACATCCGCTCGGTGGTATCAAAGTCAGAGATAACGCCATCTTTTAAGGGGCGAATTGCCACGATATTTCCAGGAGTACGGCCAATCATTTTCTTTGCTTCAATTCCGACAGCAAGAATTCCGCCAGTGGTTTGATTAATTGCAACAACACTTGGTTCATTCAAAACAATTCCACGTCCACGTACATAAACCAAAGTATTTGCAGTTCCTAAATCGATCGCCATATCGCGACCAATGAAAGATAAGTTAGCCGCCATAATTATTTTCCTCCAAAGAAAATTGCTATTTCTCTATTTGCTGATTCTGGCGAATCAGATCCGTGCACTAAATTTTGGACAACTTTTGTTCCTTGGTCGCGAGCTAAATCTCCACGGATAGTTCCTGGAGCTGCAACAGTTGGATCAGTAACTCCGGCAAGTGAGCGAAAACCTTCGATAACGCGTTGACCTTCTGCGACCATCGCAACAATCGGGCCTGAAAGCATAAATTCAACTAAAGGATCAAAAAAAGGTTTGCCCTTATGTTCTGCATAATGTTCTTCAAGTAACGCACGAGTTGGATTCATTAACTTCAAATCGGTGATCTGGTATCCCTTAGATTCGATGCGGGAAATTACTTCGCCGACTAAGCCCCGACGTACTCCATCAGGCTTAACGAGAATTAAGGTGCGCTCCATGCTTGTCATGGGAGCAAGCGTATCGGCTCACCTTCCAGTCAGACGAGCCCGAGCGGCCTCTCCCTTTCGCCCGACCACAATTGCAGCGATCCAAAGCGCGGTGTAGAGCGCCCCCATCGAGAACATGGCGGTGACTACAAAGCCATAGGCAATCACGCCGACCTGCAGGATCGAGCCAATGATCCAGCCACTCCTGCGCTTCAAAAGGCCAGCCGTCAAAATTAAAAGTAGGGCTAAAGCTCCACCAGCTAAGAGCCAGATCCCGTCCGCTGAAGACATGGCAAGAAGTAATCCGAATGAAAGCGTGAACGCTTCCATCACTAAAACAGTGGCTCCCAAAATTCGCAAGATAACCCCTTACCGATCTCTTTTAAGTAATGCCCTGGCTGCCCCAGCTGTCACAACCGAACCGGTTACAAGTACTCCGATGGAAACATTTGGTTGACTCGCTTTTTCAACGGCTTCTTGGATTGCGGCTGCGATAGATGGCGCAGCAGATACTGCACCTTCTTCAAAAATATCAACTGCAATTCTTTTTAAATCTTCAATGGGCATGGCGCGAGGAGATGAGTTGCGCGTAACAATAATTTCATCGGCAACTTTTGAGAGTTCATTTAAAAATTTGACCACATCTTTGTCGCCGAGAATCGCTACAACTGCAATTACCCGATCAAAAGTAAATTCTTCAGCTAACGCTTGAGACAACGCAATTGCACCATGAGCATTGTGGGCTGCATCAATCATGACTGTTGGATTCCTGCGCATCACTTCGAGTCGACCAGGAGAAGAAACATTTGCAAAACCTTCACGAATTACATCGCTATCAAGCGCATTCGATCCACCGCCGAGAAATGCCTCGAGTGTAATTAATGCAACTGCGGCATTAGAACCTTGGTGCCGGCCATGCAATGGCAAAAATATGTCTTCGTAGGTGCCACCAATTCCTTGGATAGTTAGCAATTGCCCACCAACGGCAAGGGAGCGTTTCTCAATTCCGAAATCAAGACCTTCGCGCAATGGAATGGCTTCCATTTCGGCGGCTTTGCGCATCAAAACTTGAGCGGCTTCCATCTCTTGATGTGCCATCACAACCGGCTTTCCGCTTTCAAATATTCCGGCCTTTGTTTCGGCAATCTCAGCAATCGTTTCACCTAAATACTCTTGATGGTCTAAACCAATTGGCATCATCACAGCTACATCAGATGAGACTACATTTGTGGCGTCCCACTCCCCACCCATGCCTGCTTCCAAGACCGCAACGTCAATTGGTGCATCCGCAAAGGCAGCAAAAGCAATTGCGGTCATTACCTCAAAATAAGAAAGTGGTACGCCATTACTTTCACTTCGTTGGTCAATCAAATCAATGTATGGCGCAATATCGTTATATGTGTAATTAAAAAATGTCGGCGTTATTGGAGTTCCATTTAAAGATATTCGCTCAAGTGGACTCTCAAGATGCGGGCTAGTAAATCTTCCGGTCCGCAGTTCAAATGCTTGCAAAAGTGAATCAATCATTCTTGATGTACTGGTTTTGCCATTTGTACCGGCGATATGAATTGATCGAAAAGTATCTTGCGGAGATCCCAGAATATCCACTAAAGCTTTAATGCGATCAAGCGATGGTTCTATTTTGCTTTCTGGCCATTTAGCATCTAAAACTTTCAAGATCTGAATTAATTTTTCATCTTCCTTAGCATCCGAACTTTTAGCCATTTTTTTATGAACCTGCTAAAGCACTAAGTCGCTCATTAATGCGCAAAATCTCAGCATCACAAGTTGCTAGTCGGTCTTTAATTGTGGCTACAACTTTCTCAGGAGCTTTCGCCATGAAATCTGTATTTTCCAATTTAGAGATTGCGGTCTCACGATCTTTGCTGGCAGTTGCTAAATCTTTAGTTAATCTCGCTCGTTCAGCATCAACATCTACCGTTCCAGACAGATCAAGATCTATTTTTACTGTTCCAATAGCAAGTGATGCTGATGGAACAAAAGCGCTTTCAGGAGCTGACAATTTCAAAACGCTTCTGAGTGCTGTTTCAAATTTATCAATTCCATCACTTGCAAGATTTGCAAAATTTCCCGGGATAAATTGAGTCGGCTTTAATCCTTGGTCGCTTCTAAAGCGGCGCACTTCTGTAATTACTGCTTTGACTTTATCCATGGCAATAGTTGAAGTTGAGTCCATGTATGAGTTATCGGCTGTTGGCCATTTGGCAATAACAAGTGATTCTCCGCCTGTTAAACGAACCCACAAAGTTTCAGTAATAAATGGCATTACTGGGTGCAACAGCCGAAGCAAAATATCTAAGACATGGCCAATAACTGCTTGAGCTTTGCTGGCAGCTTCACCACCTTCGCTGATTGCCGATTTAGCCAATTCCAAATACCAATCGCAAAAGTCATCCCATGCAAAGTGATACAAAGTTTCACAAGCTCTACTAAATTCAAATTTCTCAAGCAGTTCATCAACTTCGGCGATAGTCTCGTTGCAGCGACTCAATATCCAAGAATCAATAGCACTCAACTCGCTCGGCTTAGGCACTGGGCGATCAACAGTGGCGCCATTCATAAGAGCAAATCTGGTTGCGTTCCAAAGTTTTGTTGCAAAATTTCTAGAACCACCAACCCACTCTTCTGCTAATGCTTGGTCATTTCCAGGGTTTGCACCTCTTGCAAGAGTAAATCTCAGCGCATCTGCACCGTAACGATCCATAAACTCAATCGGATCTATTGTATTTCCGCGACTCTTACTCATTTTCTTGCCATTTTTGTCGCGAACTAATCCATGCAGCGCAATTACATCAAAAGGTTGTTCTCCATCCATAGCAAACAAGCCAAAGATCATCATTCTGGCTACCCAGAAAAATAAAATGTCATAACCGGTCACTAGAACACTTGTTGGGTAAAACTTCTTTAAGTCAGCACTTTCCTGCGGCCAACCTAATGTTGAAAATGGCCACAATGCTGATGAAAACCAGGTATCTAAAACATCCGGATCTTGTTCCCAACCGGCTGGCGCTTCTTCGCCCGGTCCCACAACGGCAACTTCACCATTTGGTCCATACCAAACTGGAATTCGATGACCCCACCAAAGTTGGCGTGAGATACACCAGTCATGCATGTTGTCGACCCAATCAAAATATCTTGGTGCTAATTCAGGGGGTTCAATTTTTACTTGGCCACTTCGAACCGCGTCTCCAGCTGCCTTTGCAAGTGGTGCGACTTTCACAAACCATTGTTTTGAAAGTCTTGGCTCCACTGTTGTGTCACAACGTGAGCAGTGACCAACCGCATGAATGTATGGTCGTTTTTCAGAAACAACTCGACCCATCTCTTTCAACTTTGCAACCACTGCAACTCGAGCATCAAAACGATCCATGCCATCAAATTCAGTTCCAGTGCCATCCATAACTCCGTGCTCATTCATAATCACTACAAATGGAACGTTGTGACGAATTGCTATTTCAAAATCGTTAGGGTCGTGTGCAGCGGTAACTTTTACTGCGCCTGTTCCGAAATCTGGATCTACTAATTCGTCCGCAATTATCGGAATCATTCGATTTACTAGCGGCAATAAAATTTTAGTACCGATCATCGACTTGTAGCGTGGATCATCAGGGTGCACAGCTACAGCGCCATCTCCAAGCATTGTTTCTGGTCTGGTTGTTGCTACGGTGATTGTTGCGTCGCCTTCTCCATATTTAATCGATACAAATTCACCTGCGTCATCTTGATGTTCTACTTCGATATCTGACAAAGCAGTCAAACAACGAGGGCACCAGTTAATAATTCTTTCTGCACGGTAAATTAATTCTTGATCATATAATTTTTTGAATATTGTTAGTACCGCTTCAGATAAACCTGGATCCATCGTGAATCTTTCGCGACTCCAATCAACGCTATCGCCTAAGCGACGCATTTGACCGAGGATTGTTCCGCCAGATTCAGCTTTCCAATTCCAAACTTTTTCAAGGAATTTTTCGCGTCCTAAATCGTGACGTGATAAGCCATCTGCAGCCAATTGTTTTTCAACAACATTTTGTGTTGCGATTCCAGCATGATCCATTCCAGGTAACCAAAGAGCTTCGTACCCTTGCATCCGACGGCGCCTGATCAAGACATCCTGCAATGTGTGATCGAGTGCGTGCCCAATATGCAAACTGCCTGTCACATTTGGTGGTGGGATAACTATGCAAAAAGGTGGCTTGTCAGAGTTTGCGTCAGCTTTGAAATATCCACGTTCGACCCAAGATGCGTATAAAGGGGCTTCGATTTCGGCAGGGTCAAAATGTGCTGCTAGCTCATTGCCCTGTGCGCTCATGGGGGCAATCTTAGGGCTTAAGCGCTTTTCTCCTGCGCATCACCTGAACGAGGAATCAAGGTCGGGGCTGCGTGATCGATCACAACTTCAGGGGTCACGATTACTTTCGAAATGTTCTTCGCACTTGGCGCATCAAACATCACTGGTAACAAAACCTCTTCAAGAATTGCACGTAAACCACGAGCGCCAGTTCCACGCTTGATCGCTAAATCTGCAATCGCAGTCAGTGCTTTAGCTTCAAAAGCGAGTTCGATGTCATCAAGTTCAAAAAGTCGAGCATATTGCTTGATTAAGGCATTTTTTGGTTCCGTCAAAATCTGCATCAAAGCCTCATGGTCAAGGCTGTCAACATTTGTTATTACCGGCAGGCGGCCAATAAATTCTGGAATCATTCCAAACTTCAACAAATCTTCTGGCATAACATTGCTAAATATATCTATAGCTTTACGTTCATCCGCACTTTGTAAGGTTGCGTTAAAGCCAAGACCCTTAGCGCCCATTCGCGATTCAATAATTTTTTCAAGTCCAGAGAAAGCTCCACCAACAATAAACAAAACGTTAGTCGTATCTATTTGAATAAACTCTTGATGAGGGTGTTTGCGTCCACCTTGCGGAGGAACTGAAGCAGTGGTTCCTTCGATAATTTTTAATAGAGCTTGCTGAACGCCTTCACCGGAAACATCTCGGGTAATTGAAGGGTTTTCGCTCTTGCGGGCAACTTTATCAATTTCATCAATGTAAATAATTCCGCGCTCTGCTCGCTTAACATCAAAATCAGCTGCTTGAATCAATTTAAGCAATATATTTTCTACATCTTCACCAACGTAACCTGCTTCAGTTAACGCAGTTGCATCTGCAATAGCAAATGGAACGTTTAGCATGCGCGCTAAAGTTTGGGCTAATAAAGTTTTACCGCATCCGGTAGGTCCCAACAACAAAATATTACTTTTTGCGATTTCAATCGAATCATCTTTTTTACTGTCCCCTGCTTGGATTCGCTTGTAGTGATTGTAAACGGCAACAGAGAGCGACTTCTTTGCACGATCTTGTCCGATTACATATTGATTTAGAAATTCAAAAATCTCTTGTGGTTTTGGTAGGTCAGTTAATGTGAAATTAGAGTTCTCACTCAACTCTTCAATAATAATTTCGTTGCAAAGTTCGATACATTCATCACAGATATAAACGCCAGGTCCGGCGATTAGTTTCTTAACCTGCTTCTGAGATTTGCCACAGAAAGAACATTTGAGCAGTTCGCTGCTTTCACCGATGCGAGTCATAGATAAATAGTAAGTCAAAGGCAACTTCTAAGCGCTGGCTTTTACGGCAAATCCTGTTCGCTCTGAGAGGACTTAGGAGGATTTTTCAGTTCCCATACGCCTGGAACCGAAAGAGTTGCTCCGATGCACACTAAATGAACTACCGATGCAAATAGAAAATACTTGGTTTCTCCAACCAAAGAAGTCATTGGGGCCGCCAATGCCATTCCAATTGGTATCAAACCAAGTGAGACTAAGTAATCAAGACTAAATACACGTCCTTGAAATTCGCGAGGTACTTCACGTTGAATCGCACTGGGCCAGTGGATTCCATAAGGCTCAGTCGCAGCTCCCGCTATGAAGTAACAAAAAATCACAAACCATGGGGCAAATGGAAATGCAAGTGAGATTGGTATCGCTATAAAAAACATCCAAGAAAGGTTAGAAATTAATCCTGGGCGATTAGTTTTATATCTGGAGCCGATAATCGCCGTGATGGTTGCACCGATACTGAAAGCGATTAGGGAAATCGCAAATACTCGGTCACTTCCAAATTCCCGCCGGCTAATAATTGGCAAGAAGACACTTTCTACGCCAATAATCAACATCAACGGCACGGAAACCCCAAGCAAACAAGCAGCTATCCAAGGAATTGATCTAACTAATCTGATTCCTTCACTAATTTCATGAATTAATGAACCGCCATCATGTGCAGTTTCGCCTTCGCGATTTTCTTTAATCGGTAAAATCAAAATAGAACCTACAAAGTAAAGTATTCCTAGTGCTAAAAATGTTACTTTACTTCCGGCTAGTGCAATCAGTGCGCCACCAACGCCTGGTCCCACAATTGCAGTTAAGCGAATCGAGATACTTCGAAATGCATTTCCCATTGGCAATTTATCTTCAGGCAAAATGCTCGGAAGGATTGCACCAGAGGCCGGGAAAATAAACGCCTCACCTGCGCCCATAACAAAAAGAATTACTCCAAAAAACCAAAGTGGTGCATCAGTTGCAAGCACAATTACGATAGAAAGAATTCCACGCAGAAAATCAGCAGTGAACATTACTTTTTTGCGAGAAAGCCGATCTGTTAGAACTCCGGCAAGTAACGAAAAGACGACCGATGACGCAAGTCTGGCTGCCAGAATTAAGCCCAGCGCTCCAGCATTTCCACCAGCATCTAAAACTGCAATTGCCAAGGCAACTGGGAATGCGGCTGCAGCAAGATTTACAAATAAACCAGAGAACCAGAGAGTGCGAAAATCTGGGTAAGAAAAGAGTGACAGGTTGGCGGAGCCTTCCTGACTCTTTTCAATACTCATCTTTATTTCGGAGCGCCAGCTTTGCGAGATGCAAGAACCTGATCAATTAGGCCCCACTCAACTGCTTCGGCTGCAGTAAGAATCTTGTCGCGATCAATGTCTTTCGCAATTTGTTCAACAGAGCGAGATGAATGCTTTGCCAACATGGTTTCGAGCAATCCACGCATTCTCATAATTTCAGCTGCTTGGATTTCAATGTCAGAACCTTGTCCCCCACCTTCACTTGAAGGTTGATGTAACAAGATCCGAGAATTTTCTAGGGCGTAACGCTTACCTTTTGTTCCGCCAGTAAGAATGATTGCTGCTGCAGATGCTGCTTGTCCAAGACAGATTGTCATGATGTCTGGGCGTACGAATTGCATCGTGTCATAGATTGCGGTTAAGGCTGTGAAAGATCCACCAGGTGAATTTATGTAAAGCATGATGTCACGATCTGGATCCATTGATTCAAGAGTTAGCAATTGCGCCATTACATCGTTGGCAACTGTGTCATCAATAGGTGTTCCGATAAAAATGATTCGCTCTTCAAATAACTTTGTGTATGGATCCATGCGCTTGTATCCATATGAAGTCTTTTCTTCAATTACTGGAAGCACATAACGACTGGTTATCTGGCCGATATTTTCTTGCATCTGATTGCTTCCCTTCGATTCAAAATTGTTATTCATCAGGCGGTTCCACCATTTCCAGAAACTTGATTAGCAGAGCGAACCACGTGATCTACAAAGCCATACTCTTTTGCTGCTTCTGCAGTAAACCAACGATCGCGATCAGAATCAGCTTGGATGGTTTCAGCTTTTTGCCCAGTGTGTTCAGCGATTAAATCCGCCAAAGTTTTTTTGGTGTAAGCCATTTGTTCTGCTTGAATTTTAATATCGCTTGCAGTTCCACCGATGCCACCAGAAGGTTGGTGCATCATGATGCGTGCATGTGGAAGTGCATAACGTTTTCCAGGTGCACCTGCACAAAGTAGGAATTGACCCATTGATGCAGCAAGTCCCATCGCAACTGTTGCAACATCATTTTTGATGTACTGCATGGTGTCGTAAATTGCCATACCTGCTGTTACTGAACCACCAGGTGAATTTATGTAAAGATAAATATCTTTTTCGGAATCTTCAGCCGAGAGCAACAACATCTGAGCTGCAATGGCATTGGCCATTGAATCTTCGACTACCGAACCAAGGAAGATGATTCGCTCACGAAGTAAGCGTTGATAGACCTCATCATCTAATCCGCCACTACTTGCACGGCTAGCGTTTGAGATCTGGCTATCGGGAGTAATAATTCCCACAAAATCCTCCTGCAGTTATTGAGTACCTGAACGTTATATCTACCTTAACAATCGGCGCAGGGTTTTACTTCCGCACCCATGATTTATGAACTCAAAACCGCCCAAAAACGAGCAGATATCGAGGGATGTTCGCTCTGAGCGCAAGCAAGGATTAATCCTCGGCAGGTGCACTTTCAATGGCTGCTGGCGGACGAAGGGCTTCAAGATCTACCGCTTTGCCTTTGCTATCAACCACTTTGCACTGCTCAAGAACTACTGCCAACGCTTTGGTGCGCGCTACGTCAGCCACGAGAGATGAAATCTGACCCGCTTGTGCAACTTCTTGCGCAAACTGCTCAGGTGGCATTCCGTAACGCATTGCTGAGCGAATAATGAATTCAGTTAACTCTGCTTCTGAAACATCAACTTTTTCAGCATCAACAATTGAATCAAGTAAGAAATTGTTTGTTAGAGATTTGCGCACATCTGTTTCAACTTCAACACGGTGTACTTCATCTTCAAGGCGACCTTCTGGCTCTAGGTGAGCATGTACTTCTGCTTCAATATATTTCTCTGGCAGAGGAACAGTTGTGTTCTCTAATAAGTACTCAAGTAACTTGTCACGAGCTTGCGTTCCTTGCTCTAGCGATTTCAAACGCTCTAAACGGGATTTAACATCATCACGAAGTTGGGAAAGTGTGTCGAACTCACTTGCAAGTTCGGCAAATGAATCATCAAGTGGTGGAAGTTCGCGATGCTTGACGGAATTTACTTTAACTTCGACATCAGCTAATTGGCCAACTTCAGCTCCATAAAGTTCTGATTTAAAAATCTTGCTCTCTGCTGCATTTAATCCGATAAGTGCTGCATCAAGACCCGGAATCATGCGATCAGTTCCTACTTCATAAGAAAGATTATTTGCACTGCCACCATCAACTTCTTTTCCATCAATACGCGCAACTAAATCAATTGAAACAAAATCGCCACTTGCTACTGTCTTTTCAACAGTTGAAAGTGTTCCGAAACGAATTCGAAGGGCTTCTACTTGCTCATCAATATCTTTTTCAGAAACATCAACAGGATCAACAGTTAACTTAATTCCCTCAAGTGAAGGCAAATCTAATTTAGGACGTACATCTACTTCCACGGTGAATGCTAATTTTTCGTTATCAACTAATTCAGTGATATCTACTTCTGGTCGACCGATAACGCGCACTTCATGTTCGCGAGCAGCTTCCATATAAAGTGCTGGGATTGCAATATTGATTGCTTCATCAAGAACTGCAGCACGCCCAACACGTTGATCAATTAGATGTGATGGAACTTTGCCTTTGCGAAAACCTGGGATTGTTACTTTGCCGGCAATCTCTTTGTATGCCTTTGCAAAATGATCAGTTAGTTCACCAAATGGCGCATCAATCGTCAGTTTTACGCGTGTAGGTGAGAGGGTTTCAAGCGCGCTTTTCACAGATCTCCTTGTGGTCTAAAATATTCTGGTCGGGGCGAGAGGATTCGAACCTCCGGTCTCCTGCTCCCAAAGCAGGCGCGCTAGCCACTACGCTACGCCCCGTGGCGTAATGCTGAAGTCTAGGGGGTAAGTTCGTCACGTAAAACGCGGGTGTAGCTCAATGGTAGAGCCCCAGCCTTCCAAGCTGGCCATGCCGGTTCGATCCCGGTCACCCGCTCCAGGTTTTAACTCATCGTCCTACTGGAGGGCAGATGAACGCAAAACGCGTTAGCGCGGCACTCATTCCGCTCTTTCTTGCTCTCATAGTGCCCACTCAAGTCAAAGCCCAAGAAGCCATCTATGCCCCTCCAATTGCACTAACCCCATGTGGCGCAAATCAAATAAGTGATTGCATCACAAAGGTCGAAGTTATTGATTTCGGTGGAAATGCAACACCTGCAACCCCCTTTGAAAGCGAGCGCGGCTTAAAACATTTTGCAATCTGGGATGGGATGGGAACCAAGTCGGCCGAATTACCAACTGCAAAATTTCAATGGGATCTTCCAGGAATAAATCATGCAGGTAACGGCAGCAAAACTTTTATTGACGTGCAAGTTGCAAAAGATCCGTGGGGTTCAGTTACTTCCCGCGAAGAAAGAGCGATGGCCCCGGTAATTAGAGTCCGAGTAACTCCGGCAATAATCGACAAGCGTTGCTTAATTTTACGTCAAGCAAGTAGTGCTTACAGCGAAGACCAAGTTCTTCGCGATCCAAATGAGAATTGGCCGACTGGCTCTGCATTTCCATGTGAAACACCAGGGACACCAAATGTTCCAGCAGATCGAATCGGAAAAACTCTAGATGGCAACGGAATTATGTTTTTGCCAAATTCGCTAGATCCAAAATTGCATTTGCGAATAACTTTTAAAGTTACAGATTTTGATCCACTTGGCTGGTTTGGACATTCCGGAAATGGATCAAGTGCGGAAATTTCAGTGAGTGGCGATGAATCAACTATAACTTTAGATCTTTATGCGATTCGCGTTGCACAAGGCAAGCAAGTAATTGATACTGCAAAAAATCGATATGTCGAACCGCAAATAGCAACTCAAGATCCTTATGTAATTGACGCTTATGCTCCAATTAACACTTTAAAAGAATGTTTCTCTGGAAAGTTAGCAATATTTACAAATAGCAGAACTCTAAATCTTCCAATTTTTGACCCTATAAATAGAATTATTGAATTGGCTACAGCCGCTCCACATTTTCTATCAGATGGAAAGACACTCAACGAAGGTTTCTATCAAGCCAATATTGGTGATTACGAAGCAAAATGTTTGTGGCAAGTAGATAGTGCGGCGAAGTTAGCCGGACAGGCACAGATCTCAATTGTTGATCAAGAAAGTGGTGAACCCCAAGTAGCAACTCTTTCAACTTCACTTAAAAATAATGTGCTATCGGTATTCGGTGCAGGATTTCATTACAGCCAACCAACGTTACGTCTAAAACTTTCCCAACCAGCCGCAACTTCCACGGCGTCTACCGACAAACCAGTCGAGAATTCAGCATCAAAAAATTCACAGCCAACAAAAGTGACCTATTCAAAAAATGTTCAAGCCTGCATTAAAAAATTCTTGACGCCAATCGAATTGAAGGCAGTTCTCAACTCCCCACAACTTCCACCAGGGTTGAATGCGGCTAAGAAAAGTAAAGTAAAAAACTGCATCAAGGCAGGTGGAAAGTAATGTCCAAGAGATTAATTTCCATATTGGCTGCATTCACAATTATTGGCGCATCATTTGCAACGAATCTCTCAGCAGATGCCCGCACTCTTGCAAAGCCAGTAATCCTTGATTACTGCAAAACAGCCTCACAAAGTAATTGCATTGAATCAGTCGCTTCCATCGATGACTCGGGTGTTGAGAAATTAGCAACATATGTAAAAACGACAACACTTGGATTCACACTTATCGGAACTGGCCTTGGAGTTCGAGGGCTAGAAATTCCATCACCTCAACCTCAATTCAAAATTCCAGGATTACGCAATCCCAACGACTTAACTTCAGATGGAGTGGTTGAATTTAGAGCCTTCTTTGCCGCTGATCCATGGGTAAGTTTTGGTTCACAACCTTTCACGTTCTCCCCACCTTCACTTGAGGTTGGTGCAACTCCGGTCGATGCCAAAACTGGAAAAGCTGTTGCAAATAAGAAAATCCCTTGCACCACATCGACTATTGATTACTGCGGTGATGCGCCTGCGCCTCTAGGTGCAAGTGTGCGAATTAAAATTACACTTCGGTTATCCCGTTGGTCGGCAAACATCTACCAAATTGACGGTACTCAAATCGACGTATCGGGCGTGCAAACAAAAAGTAAAACAACTGTCTCAATAACTGCAAGACCTGCAAAGGGTCCATACGATTTTGAACAAACAGGAATTATCAACGGCGTTTTCACTCAACAAAAAGCCGCTGCAGTGACTACTTGGTGGGCGGTTTATGCATCTCCATTTATGAATTCCCAATGTCGCAGTGGATTTGATGCCATCGGAGGGATTAAAACTGGTCCAATGCTTTGGTCGGGAACAATTCCAAACCCAGGTGAAAATAATTTCGGTTCTGGTCATTTTTATCCAGTCTCAGGACCCGATGGTAAACAAATGAATTCCCAACTGGAATTTCTAATGCAAAAGAGTGAAGTTAATTGCATCTGGCCCAATGAAACTCTTCAGTCAGTAGCTTCAAAACTTCGCCAAGTTCTTCTTCCTGAAAACGGCAAGCCATCAGTAGTTCGACCTATAAAAACTGAAAACTTGGACACCAAAATAAGAATTACTTTGGATAATTCAAATCTTCTTGCAGATTCCAAAGCTGGCATGGGACTAGCTTTTGAAGGTGACGCAACAATAAGTAAATGGACTGGCCGATAGATTTAAGCCAGCGCACCAACTTCCTGTATTACCAACTTGAAACCGGATTTCCCTGAGGGACATTAAAAATAGCATTTACTTCTCTAAGTAAATAAGAGCCCGTAATTATCATCGAATTCGCACCCGTTATCCCCTGAGCATCCAAAACTGAATAGGAAAGCAATCCTGGTATTGAAGGGCATTCAAATGTTCCAGAAGCTTCAAGTACATACTCGTGCACAGAATTACCATTACGTAAGGTATTTGCTTCAAGAGTAGTCACAATGAAATCCAAATTTGTAGAATTTGTTGCTGTCACGCTCATTCCAAAAGTTTTTTTAGTTTGACTTGCGGCAATGGATCCAATTAGTTTTATTATGAATTCATAGCTTTTGTTTTGTTTGAATTGAACTATCGCAGCAGAATCAATTCCCGTGCCACCGGTTGAAGTTGACAGAGTTAAACTGGCAATTGAACCCTTAATCAAGGTGCTAACACCTGCTAAACCTTGTGGACCTATGGATCCTTGAGAACCATCAGCTCCAACTGTTCCAGTTTCACCAATTGGTCCGCGCGCACCAGTATTTCCCGTTGTTCCTGCAATTCCTTGGGAACCAGTTGCACCGATAATTCCTTGAGCACCTGGTGATCCTGCAGGACCTTGTGGTCCAGTTACACCGGCCGCACCAACACTTCCTGCAGCACCTGCAACACCTGCAACACCTGCACCACCACTTGGGCCAGGAGTTCCAGCGGAACCTTGTGTTCCTGGTGCACCTTGAATGCCCTGCAGACCTTGCATGCCTTGGGCTCCTTGAGATCCTGCAGATGAAGTTGTTGTTCCTTTATCTCCAACTTTTCCGTCACTGCCTTGTTTTCCAATAGGACCCTGAGGTCCAACTGGGCCAACTAAACTTTTTGGTAACGGCCATTTACCTTTTTTCTTTGGGCCGTATAAATTTGATGACAAAGTATCAAGATAAAAATCACCGTCAATTCCATCAGTTGAATTTGGTGCGCCTAATCCATTTAAAAAAGTATTTAAAATTGGCGCTTGGCTAGTTCGCCCCGCAATCTTTGGTGCCGATTTGCTTGTAGTTTTAACAACTGACTTAACACTTTTACTTTTTCCAGAAATTGCGAATGCATCTGGGGTTAGCGTCCAAAGCAAAGTACATAAAGAGAAAACTGAAATGAATTTGATTTCAGTTTTTCTAAGGGAAGTGGTCGCCATGGAGTCTCACCTTCTTTCCCATTCGGGTCAGATCCCAATTAACCTGAGCCTGTCCGATTAAGGCTCCTCACTCTCGGTAGCCCTGACAAGGCACAAGAAGGGCATCAAAGTTGGTCTAAATCGACATTTTTACCCTCAAAAAACTATCCAAAAGTCATAATCTTGTGAGAATTCGGAGAATCAGCCAAATTCTCTCATTCACAAGTTGTTCTAAAGGTTTCCGATTATCTTTATCAGGTAGATCCAGTTATCTGATCACATCAGAGGCGATATGCCACTGGTTTGAAAACAAGAGGAGTTCAAATGAAGGCCAGCAGAAAATTGATGGCAGTAGTAGTTGTGTCGGGCTTGGCAATCACAAGTGGAGGAAGTGCACTTGCTGCAAGCAAAACCACAACTATTACTAAGACCACAACTAAAAAAGTGGTTACCTCAAATCCAAAGATCAATCCACAAGTACAAGGTGGATCAAAGGGTGCAGGCATGGGAATTGGCGGACCTGAAAAAGGTGGCGTTGATGTTCTAACTTCCGTACTTGCAAAGCTTGTTACTGCAGGAACAATTACTCAGGCACAATCTGATGCAATTGTTAAAGCACTTGCAGATGACAAAGTTGCAAAAGAGGCAGCCCGCGATGCTCAGCAATCTGCAAACGAAGCTGCTCGTGTTGCGCAACAAGCCAAACATGAAGCGGTCATAACTGGAGCTTTAGGAATCACCGCAGCCGAATTAAAGACTCAACTACAAAGTGGTAAGACTCTTGCCGATATTGCAGGCACAAAGAAAGATGCACTTATCGCAGCACTAGTCGCAGAAAAAAGTGCAGATCTTGATGCGGCTGTAACTGCAGGCAAGCTAACTGCCGAACAGGCAACAACTGCTAAAGCAAATCTCGTTGCACTTGTAACTGCTGAAATTTCATCAAATCGTCCAGCAATGGGCGGTCAAATGGGTGGCATGGGCGGTAAGGGTGGCCCAATGATGGGCGGAAAAGGAAAAGGTCCTAAAGGCAACTTCGGAGTTGCACCAAAGACTGTACCTGCTCCAACAGCCTCAACCCCAGCAGCTCCTACAGCTCCTGCGAAAAGCAGTGGCAAGGCAGTAATTACTCAAGTAAAGAAAGTATCAAAAGCAGCGTAAAGAAATAATCTCCCCCTTGAGAATCAGGGCGCGCGTGCCAAGTGCACCGCGTCCTGATTCTTTTTCTGCCAAGATCTCCGCATGCAAATACATATTGGATCTGACCATGCCGGCTTTGCCTATAAAACTTTGATCATCGAGCACTTAAAAAAATCAGGGCATGAGGTCGTCGACCATGGGCCATTTACTTATGAAGCACTGGATGATTACCCAACTTTTTGCCTAAGAGCAGCCGAAGGTGTTGCGAAGAACTCTGGCTCTCTTGGAATTGTTTTAGGTGGCTCAGGAAATGGCGAACAAATCAGTGCTAATAAAGTTGCGGGAATCCGCGCAGCACTTGCGTACAACAGCGAAATAGCCGCACTGGCTCGTCAACATAATAATGCAAATGTTTTATCAATCGGCGAGCGCATGAATTCGGAAGCTGAAGCACTTGAAATTGTTGATGCTTTTCTGGCTACACCATATTCCGGAGAGGATCGACATACTCGTCGGATCGACATGATCTCGGATTACGAAGTCAGCAAAAAACTTCCACCGCTCTAAAAGATCTACTTTTTAAAGTAATGAAAATCTGTAACTTGATGCTCTTTATCTAATCCTTGTTTTTCAAAACGGGTAAAAGTTCTATTTGATGGACGCGGAACAACTCCCCCAGAAAATTCAGGAAGTTGATCTAATCTCTCTGCAATCCAATCTGCATACGGTTGCCAATCGGTAGCAATATGTAAAAGTCCACCAGGACGTAATTTTTTAGCGAGTAAGTTTAAAAACTCACCTTGCAATAATCGGCGTTTGTGATGCCGCAACTTTGGCCAAGGATCTGGAAAATAAATTCTGATCTCATCAATTGATCCATCAAGGATTTTTTCTGGCAACACCAACATCACGTCGTCATGAATGATTCGAACATTCTCAACTCCGGCTTGATCTATTCGCCATAAAAGCGAACCAATACCAGGACGATGAATCTCAAGGGCCACGATCCCAATAGTTGGATCCGCTGCTGCCATCTCGGCAGTTGCCTCTCCCATGCCAGTTCCAATCTCAAGAACTACATGATTCAGATCCGGAAAGAGGGTGTGTAGATCGATTGCTTCATCGCCGATCTCAACCCCAAATCGCTGCCAATGCCGCTCAATCGCCGCTTCTTGAGAATGGGTGATCCGGGCCCCTCGCAACTTGTAAGTGCGAATTGAGTTCGAATACTCCTGTTGGGCCTCCATGCCCCAAGCCTGCCACTGATTACTTTTTAGCCCAAACCCTCGCCAAGTGGTTGGATAGAACCTCATCGTTTTATATAAGGAGTATCTGTGCCTGGAGTAAACCTTTCTCGTGCTGAAGCCGCCGCTCGTAGCGCTCACTTA
>Ga0214921_10001457_pt1 | contig 40331 bp, 28 predicted proteins | sample LL1505_MetaG_FD_177992 | JGI IMG/M metagenome (GOLD analysis project Ga0214921, IMG submission 177992) | Freshwater microbial communities from Lake Lanier, Atlanta, Georgia, United States - LL-1505 | ecosystem: Environmental > Aquatic > Freshwater > Lake | place: USA: Georgia | collected...
TGCAGAGTCATTCAATTCAAAAATAAAATTGTTTAGAGCAAACTTAAGAGGAGTTACTGATACTAGTTTTTTCTTGTTCAGATTGCATAAACTTTTTGCCTAGTCCCCACTAGATGTAATTGACCCGTTATTTGAAAAGTAAAACTAGTTGTACTCAAACTAAAATCTATTTTACAATGTGTACAACTAGGTATATAAAAAGTAAAACCAGTTCTACTTGGAGTAAAACTGGTTTAGTATTTTGTAGAACTGGTTCTTATAAAAGTAGAACTGGTTTGTTTCAGAGTAGAGCTTGTTCTTATCATAGAAGAACTAGTTTTTATAAAAGTAGAACTTACTTAACACAGAGTAGAACTGGCTCTTGTCAGAGTAGAACACACTCTACTTTTAGTAGAACTAGTTCTACTTTGAAGTACCCCCTTTTAGGTGATAAGTGAGAGGTGAGAGGTGATAAGTGTTTAAACCTTTAACCTTTAACCTTTAACCTTTAACTTTCAACCTTCAACTTTAAACTTTTAACCTTTAACTTTTAACCTTTAACTTCTAAACTTTTCTTATACAACATATAGCCACTTCCTACACTTAAAAGCAATAAAAGAATACTAGCTATTAAACCAATATTATTTCCGGTGTAATAAACTTGCGGGTGAAATTCAAAACTAATTTGATGTTTTCCTGCTGGCACTTCCATTCCTCTAAGGATATAGTTAACTCTTTGGTGAGGCACTGGTTGTCCATCTAATTTGGCTTGCCATCCTTTTTCGTAATATACCTCAGAAAATACTAAAAATCCGCCTCCAGTAGGTGATTGCACTTCGTAATTTAAGGCATTGGGTTGGTAAGTAAGTAATTTCACACTTGCACCTGTAGTATCAAAATCTGTTTTAGAGATTTGAAATTTAGATTTATCAAACACCGCAGTAGTGGCTGCATTTAAGCCATTTAAAGATGAAATTTCTTCATCAGGGGTGTTTACCGCTTTTAAGTTTTTTACAAACCAAGCATTGCCCAAGGCTTTAGGGTTTTGAATAACTGCATTGGCTTCTTCTCCTGCTTTTATGTATTTGGTATTCAACATATTCAACACAGGGAAATTGGCAAATACATCAGGCGTGTAGCCTTTTTGTAAGCTACCAATAAGCGACTGCATTTCTGGCGTAATGGTTCTCTCAATTAAATCTTGATAACGACGCATTTTGGCAGCACAATAGCCCCCAATTGATTTGTGAAAATAAGAAGTACGTGCATCATTGAAAGGTCCTTGCAAGTTTAATACTCTATAATTGCTTTTGTCATTCAAAATGGCAGCATCGGCTGGGGTTGGGGTAAAGTTTTCTTCAAATACTCCTTTTTTGAAATTGTCTTTACCTAAATATCTTTTATCAACTGAAAATAAATCTATTACAGCCAAAGCCAACACAATTACCACTGCAATATTCGTTTTTATTTTACCCATTAAAGCTACTACAATAGCTCCTGCAGACAATAAAATAAACACTAGCGAGCGGAATGCATCATTTCTTACCATTGAAATTCTATCTTCTTTTAGGGCATCTACCAGCCATTCTCCTTGTGCTTGTTGACGTAATTGGTCATCAGAACTGGCATCCACGGCAAATGAACTTGCCATTAAAATAAACAACACACACAAACCACCTGTGATGGCAAGGGAATAAATCAAAGGTTTTTTGGCTTCAATAAATGTTTTTTTCAGCACTGCATCTAAAGACAATGCCGCCAAAAGTGGCATGGTAACTTGTGCAATTGCCAATGCCATGGTTACAGCTCTAAACTTGTTGTAACCAGGGAAATAATCAAACATAAAGTAGTTAAGTACCTCAAAATATTTACCCCACGATAGCATGATGGATAAAAATGTAATGCCAAAAATCCACCATTTCCAGCGGGCTTCTACCACAAACATTCCCAACACAAATAAGAAACAAATAATGGCTCCTGCATAACTTGGACCAGCAGTGAAACCTAATTGACCAAAATAAGTAGGTACACGTTGTGTAAACTGCTCGGCTGTTTCGGCACCTGCTCTTTCGTTTAAAATTTTATAAGTTGCTGATTTCTTGTCTAATTTCGACATGGAAGCACCACCTAAAAAGTTAGGAACCAATAGCGTAAATGACTCGTCCATAGTGTTGCTGTAGTCAAACGCATAGTCTTTGTCCAACCCTTCGGTATTGGTTCTGGCAGCATCCAAAGGTTTTAACTCATACTTTCCTCTTATTGAATACTTGCTGTACTCGTAGTTGGTAAGTAATTGACCTAAATTACAAGCTACGCCTACCAAACCAAAAATGGCCAATGACACAGTTACTTTGGCAAAACCTGGTAACGTTTTGTTTTTTAAAGCATTAATAAATTCTGAAATACCAAATGCTACTAAAATCAATGCCAAATAATAAGTAATTTGTAAGTGTGATGACCTGATTTGCAATGCCAAAGCCAAACCAAACAATGCCCCAATTTGCCAAGCATTTTTTCTATAGGCCCACACCACCGCCGCAATTACCAAAGGCAAATAAGCAATGGCCATTACTTTAGCATTGTGTCCTGCGGCAATACTTACAAAAGTAAAACTAGCAAAAGTAAAACCCACAGCCCCAATACTCGCCACCAAAGGCTTCACATCAAACGCTAAAAGCATTAAATATGCTGAGACTAACATAATGAAAATCAAGCTCACAGGATGTGGCAAACCAAGTGTAAGCACCGTATGAACATGGCTCAAAATATCTCCATAATGCAAAGTGGAAACAAATGCTGTAGGCATCCCTCCAAACATGGAATTGGTCCAAAGTGGCTCTTTATGAAAGGCTTTACGGTATTGTTCAATTTCTTCGGCTGAGCCCTTCCACTGAATAATATCGTGTTGGTCGAGCTGTTTGTGCTCTAAAAAAACAGGGCTAAAATAAACAATTACAATAAGTAAAAAACCTGCAATTGTAAGTAAATGAGGTAAGAAGCGTTGCTGAAATGATAATTTTGACATATTCAAAAAGATTGAAGAATTTTTAATCTTCAATAATAAGAAAAAAATAACATTAAATAGAATAAAAGTACACTTTTACAAAAATCAATACGCTTTTTTAATTGTAAAACTAAAAGTTGTACCTTCATTTATAACCGAATGAATCAAAATTTTACCACCATTTTCTTCTACAAAATCTTTACAAAGCACTAATCCTAAGCCTGTTCCTTTTTCGCTTTCTGTTCCTCGGGTACTTTTGCGGGTATCTGATTGAAAAATAGTTTTTACTTGTTCGTCAGTCATGCCCACTCCATTGTCAGAAACTGAAACTTCCCAAAAATTTTCTACAGATTTAGCGGTTAGTTTTATTTCACCTTGTTTTCTGGTGAATTTTAAAGCGTTACTAAGCAAATTTCTAATTATCAAATTAACCTGGTCTTTATCCGCATACACTAAAGTGTTTACTTCCAATAAATTAGAAATTATGATTTGTTTTTCGTTGGCTACGTCATTATAAAAATGAATAATATTTTGCACTTCATCGTAAGTATCAAAAGCCACTTTATTGGTTTTGTGACCATCCATTTTCATCAAGGCCCAGTTGAGTACATTGTCCATGGTGATATATGTATGCTCAATAGAAGTTTTGAGTTGATGCGTCACCATTTTCATAATTTCTGGCTCTTTTATGTCGTTTTCTAACAAGGTTACCACTCCTTTTAAAGTATGAAAAGGTGCTCTTAAATCATGGGCTATGATAGATAAAACTTTGGTTTTCAGCTTATCATTGTTTTCTATTTGCTTATTTTGCACGGTTAATCTATCGTTCAAAAGTGATAAATGATCACGTTGTGCAATTATTTCTTCGTGTTGCTGTTTCAACATTGCATTATGGGCAATTAATTCATCGTTGTACCTGTTATTTAAATTAAAAAAATAAAATAAGGCAGAACAAATAATGGTTAATGAATTCAAAATCAAAAGGTTTCTATTAAAATGTGTATCCACATCCATTTGGGTAATTTGAACAGTGATGGCCTCATTTGCCCAACTAAATGATAAAATACAAATAATTAAAATACTGATAATGATGTACAAATGAATTTTTTCCTTTTTATCAAATAATAGAAAAGGAATGGCAGCGTGACCCAAAAACATGGCTTTTATTGGCAAACCATCTGTAAGATTATTGAGGTAAACCATTGGAGCTACAACATATATAAAAAGTGTTGGAATAAGTGTAGAAAAATACTTGGATACCAGATGATGGTGTTTTTTATTAAGATAAAACCCAAAAAAATCGCTGATTAAGGATATAAAAATAATTAATAAACCAATTTTTTCATCTTTTAAAATATAAATAAATGGAATTGTGGCTGTTATAATTACAAGATAAGCAAAATTGGTGAGTTTTACTTGTCTTTTTTTCTCATTCGAATAGGTTGGTTTCAAACCCGAATTGAGATAATTTTCAAGATAATTTTGGACTAAAGTAAAAAACATGTTAAAATTATTGTGTGTGTAAATTCTTTTACTCAAAAATCAAAAATAAGTTGAGCCAAATAAAAGATTTAACAAATATTTAACAATCATTTAACAATCATTTCCTCGGCACTAGCTAGTGCTGAGGCCGATGGATTGGCACCACCAATCATTTGAGCAATTTCAGAAACACGTTCACTGTGCGTTAATTCTTTAATTTTACTTATAGTTCTGTCGGCATTGTGATCTTTGTAAACATAATAATGGGTATGCGCCTGCGAAGCCATTTGAGGCATGTGAGTAATACAAATAATTTGGTGTTTTTCGGCCATTCGGCGAATTAATTTACCCACTTTTAGAGCAATTTCTCCAGAAATACCAGTATCAATTTCATCAAAAATTATGGTGGGAAGAGATGTTTTACCTGCTAATAAGTATTTGACTCCCAACATTAATCTAGAAAATTCACCCCCAGAAGCAGCCGTTTTAAGCTCTTGTGCTTGCACCCCTTTATTTGCAGAAAATAAGAATGAAATTTTGTCAATACCTGTGGAAGAATATTCCACTTCATCTCTCACAATCAACACATTTGCCTCTGGCATTCCCAATTCTTTTACAATAATGGTAAGTTTATCGGCCATGGTGGTGCTTACCGCCAATCGTGATTGGGTCAGCAATTGGGCTTTTTCTTGCAAGTCAGTTTGTAAAACTTTTAGTTCTTGTTCAAGTTGAATTATCTCATCATCAAGATTTTGCACTTGTTGAATTTTAGTTTCTAATTGATTTTTGATTTCAATTAGTTCTTCAATAGTTTTTACTTGGTGCTTTTGCTGAAGTTTATAAATTAAATTCAATCTATTTTGTAAATGATTGATTTTCTCAGGATTAAATTCAATTTCAGTTTCAAGATCTTCCACCTCAGTGGCAATATCTTTTAGTTCCACATAAGTGGTTTGTAATCTGGATACTAGCTCTATAGCTTGTGGATAAATTTTACTAGCTGCTTCTAAAGTGGTAAGTGCCACCTTTAATTGAGGCAACAATGCTTGCTCTGAAACAGATAGAATATCAGCTACTTGTGCAAATTTTGATTTAATTTCCTCCGCATTTTCTAGCAGTTTTAAATCTGCTTCGGCAGTATCCTGCTCACCTGTTTGTGGATTTAATTCTTCTAATTCATTGAATAAAAAAGTATTAAAATCCAATTCTTTTTGGGCATTGGCAGATGAAGTTTTGGCTTCTTCATATTTCTTTTCAGTTTTTTTAAATAATGAAAAAGCTTGCTGATAACTAAGCAAAACGGGCTTATTCATGGCATAATCATCAAGCAATTTTACCTGATAGGCATTTGAGCCTAAAAGCAAGGTATCGTGCTGAGAATGAATATCCATCAACTGTTCCACCACTTTTTTTAATAATTCCAACCTTACAGGTGTATCGTTGATAAAAGCCCTAGATTTACCACCTGGAGCAATTTCACGTCTAATTACGCAAGTAGGCTCATAATCAATATCTTCTTCTGCAAAAAGTGGTTCCAACCCATAGTTTTTAATTTCAAAAAATCCCTCAACTACACATTTCACGTTTTCGTCAAACATTACTTTGGCATCTGCTCGGTTTCCTAAAAGTAAACCAATAGCTCCTAACATGATAGATTTACCAGCACCGGTTTCACCAGTAATAATGTTCAAACCTTTATCTGGCTGAATATCTAACCCACGAATAAGTGCATAATTCTGAATAGCAAGTTGTTGTAACATAAAGCGTATTTAAAAAAACGTTGGAGTTTCAAAGATAAGAATTAATTCTACTTTTAGTTTGGAATATAGATGAAAAAAGGATTCATAAATTTAGAAATTAATTACTTAATTATACTTTAACCTTTAGATTATAAATTTTACAGAAAACGTAGTTTTCAATTTTAGGAATTTTATTAAAATTTTAGTTTTCAATTCGTGAAAACCTAATTTTCTGCCATGAATTCACGAATTAAAATTTAATTCGTGAATTCGTGGCAGAATTTTTTGATTGATTATTCCAATCTTATAAAGTAGAATTAATGGGAATTTTAAAAAATAAGCTTAACCACAGTAATAGCTAATGCAATAATTGAAATTAAAATACCTACGAACCATTTAAATTGGTCGTTTTGTGATTTTAACATTTCAGTTCTTACTTTATGAACCTCATTTATCATGTCATTTTTGATAAGATCCATTTTTGCAAGTGCCTTTTCCATATCATCTTCTGTTTTAAGGTCAATTAATTCATGTATTCCTTCAAGCTGATTTAACTGCAAACCTTTCAGTTTTTCATTTGATTTTGCTATTTCGGTCAGTTTCATATTCAGCTTTTTAATTAATACAATTTAAGTATATTAATTTAATAACATAAATTTTAACTTACAATGAAATACAACTACTTAACACTGCAAATATAGTACTTTTTTAAATCATAAAATTAAAAAAATGATGCAAATTATTCAAAGTTATCATAAAAAATATTATGGTTCTCTGTCAAGAATTAAAATTAAATTCGTGAATTCGTGGCAAACTAATACCCATCACTCCCCCTCCCATTTTTCGGGTTTTACCAACAAAATATTCTCTTCACGCAACACCCTCACCAAGCCTGGAGCAGCACCTTTGGGTTTGTGTACATATTTTCTGGCGGTACAAATCACTGGGCACAAGCCATCTGTACGACGTTGAGAATGCCAAGCGGCAATGGCTGCCACTCTTTCTACCATATTTTTGGGAAAAGGATTGCCAGGTATGTGCTTAATAATCAAATGAGAACCAGATACATCTTTGGCATGCAGCCACAAATCATCTTTGAAAGTATGGTTTTTTAATAGCAAATCGTTGTTGCTTGCATTCTTGCCCACATACACCGTAAAACCCATCACATTTATTACTTTAAATAAATCGGTAGCCTGTTTTTCAATGGCTTTTTTACCCACCAATCCATAGTTAGTATTGAGTTGTTTAATAGCTTTCAACTCATTACAAGCATTTAAAATATTCCTTTTGTTTGTTAAATCAGCAAGTTCTATTTGCCTAATTTCAATGTTTTCAAATAAAGTATCTAGTTCTTTTTTTCTGTTTTTAGACTTTTTGTAATAACTCTCTGCTAATTTTTGTGGACTTTGATTTCTTTTAATTCTTACCTTAAAATTCTCGTTGTTGTAAAAATTAAAAAGCTCAATTTCAGTATTTTCAAAAGGTGTTTTTATTTGATGCAAATTAGCCATAATCACATCAGCAATTTGCTCTGGAGGAATTGAATTTAATAAATAATCAAGTTTTACTTGGGTGCTTTTTATGTATTTTTCGCAAAGAGAAATTTGTTTATTTAGCACTGCCAAACCTTTCTTTTTCTCCTCATTTATAGTGAGTTCGCTTACAAAAAGGATGAAAAATTTATTCACAGCCTCAATAGCCGATTTGTAAAAATACTCTTCTTGTAATGGAGGCAACATACCAAGCTCCCACTCACTTTTTTCATTTTTACATATAAAAAATTGATTCTTATGCAGTTGGGTATTTACTTTTTCTATTTCATGCCAAGTTGGATTTTGGGGTAAATGAGCCAATATTTTCTTATCGAAAGTAGGGAAAAGACTTTGCCATTTCTCTCCTTTTTCATTAAAAATCAATTCATTCACTTCACTTTTTTTAGCAGCTTTTTGGGTATCAAAATCAATGTCAATAGCCAGCGATTTATTGAAAATTTCATTTACTGCATTATTTTCTAACAATAGTAAATTACTTCTATTTCCGTATAACTTAAAAACAAGTTTATAAGCAGACGCAGTTTCAATTAAAATACATCTATCGTTTTCAATTACAGATACTTTTGTAATTTTTTTATGATGAATTTCTGGAAAAATGGAGGCAAAACCTTTGTGTGGCATTTCTGAATTTTGCCAAAAAGTAAGGCAACAAAAACTTGGATGCAGGTAAAGTTTTAAATACGAAATTTCATTGTTTTTTTCTACATAAATCAGTACTTCATCCTTATGTTTTGAAAGTATAGAAACAATATTTCCATTTAGGATTTTATTGCCAATTTCAGCAGCTAATTGCTTGATAAAGAAATAATTATTATGCATAAAAAATTAATAAATTGCCTTAATTTCAACTTTTTCATTCAAAAAATCAAAAGCATCTCCTGCTTTCAAATTCATTAGTTTTTTTGCCAAAGGAGATTCGCTTGAGAGAATGAGATAACGAGTATTTTCATAAAAAATTTCCCCAATACTTGCAGCAATTAAAATTGAAAATTGATTACAAACCAGCAATGCTCCGTTTCTAACCAATTCAAAATTAGAATATTGCAAAACATTTTGTAAAGATTGTTGAATTTTTTCTTGTTCCCAAATTTGCCTTTGCAACTTGTCCATTTCAAGTTGAGCCATGGCTCTAGCAGTTTCATATTTATCACCAGCACTACTTTTGGTTTCGTTATTGGCCGATTGTTGAATGAGGTTATTTTGGGTTTTAAGCTCTAAAAGTTTGGTTTCAACCAGTGATAAACAATAATTAATTACTTCTATTTTTTCTCTCATGCCATGGATCTTTCTCCAAATTTATAAGTTTTTTGTGGAGTAACAACAAAATCCAATTTTTGGTCCCATTCATCAGCAGGAATAAGTTCATCTACGGGTGGAAAAAATGATACACCTACTTTTAATATATTTTTATTACATTTTTGGGCTAAAAACTTATCGTAATAGCCATTGCCATAACCAATTCTATTGCCCTCTTTGTCAAAAGCAAGCAATGGAATTACACAAATATTTATAGTTTCTGAAGCAATTTTCATGGTATTTACAGGTTCTGGAATATTATATTTATTCAATTCCAACTCTGTATCTTCCTTTAATTCAGCCACAAACATTTCTTTTTCATCAAAATCAGTAATGCTTGTGCACAAAGTAACATTCAATTTCAAAAGTTTATCTACCAAAAAAAAGGTATTTACTTCATTCTTATTTTTTATAGGCAAAAAAACATGCACAATAGGTTTTCTTATTAAATTAATATTCAAAACCAACTGAATAGCAATGCTTTTGCTCATTTCAATTACTTCTTTTTCTGATAAGGAATTTCTTTGAGAAAGCATTTTTGAACGTAAGTCATTTTTTGTCATAAACATTTTCTACGCAATTGAGTTGGTTATAGTTGAAAATCAAATACACAATTTTTAATTTTTTTTATAGACTATTGATTTTCAATTTTGTAAAAAAATATATCTAGAAATCACAAATAAAATTGTTATTTTTGAAATTCTTTATTTATGAAAGCTGAACAAAAAAAACTTCATATTGCTATTTTAGGTTCTACTGGTTCCATTGGTACTCAGGCACTTGATGTAGTTTCACACAACCGAGATTTATTTGAAATTGAAGTTTTAACGGCTCAAAACAATGCCGACTTATTAATTTCTCAAGCCATTGAATTTCAACCTAATGCAGTTGTTATAGCCAATGAACTTTTATATGAAAAAGTGTCAACTGCTTTGGCAAATCAACCTATAAAAGTTTACACTGGAAATGAGGCAATTGCTGATGTTGTGCAAATGGAAAGCATTCATACTGTGCTTACTGCAATGGTGGGTTACAGTGGTTTACTGCCAACTATAAAAGCCATAGAAGCAGGAAAAAATATTGCGCTTGCCAACAAAGAAACCTTGGTAGTTGCTGGCGACATTATCACTGCTTTGGCAAAAGAAAAAGGTGTAAGTTTATACCCTGTTGATTCTGAACACTCTGCCATTTTTCAATGCTTGGTAGGTGAATCTCAAAATCCAATTGAAAAAATTATTCTTACAGCTTCTGGTGGACCTTTTAGAGGTAAAAAAAGAGAAGAACTTTTACAAGCAACTGCCAAACAAGCACTTAAGCACCCAAATTGGGACATGGGAGCTAAAATTACGATTGATTCTGCCTCACTTATGAACAAAGGTTTTGAAGTGATTGAAGCAAAATGGTTGTTTGGATTAGAAGCTTCTCAAATTGAGGTAGTAGTTCATCCTCAATCAATTATACATTCGTTAGTGCAGTTTCAGGATAGTTCTATCAAGGCGCAATTAGGCCTGCCAGATATGAGATTGCCCATTCAATATGCGCTTACTTATCCATACCGTTTACCTGCTGAATTTCCAAGATTTAATTTTCTCAATTATCCTCAACTTACTTTTGAACAACCTGATTTAGAAACATTTAACAATCTAAATTTGGCTTACAAAGCAATGGAAAAAGGTGGAAATGCCGCTTGTGTACTCAATGCTGCCAATGAAATTGTGGTGGCAGCATTTTTAAAAGATGAAATTGGCTTTTTGCAAATGTCTGATATTATTGCCACTAGCTTAGAAAAAGTTGCCTATATTTCGAAACCAAGTTTACAAGATTATATTGAAACTGACAAAGAAGCTAGAAGAACAACTCATGAACTAATAATTAATAATTAGTAATTAAAAATTAATAATGTTGAATTGTGAAATACTCAACAATTAAAACTAAAAAATGATACAAGCCTTACAATTAATATTAAGTTTAGGAATTTTAGTTGCCCTACATGAATTTGGGCATTTTGCGGCTGCAAGAATTTTTAAAATTAGAGTAGAACGATTTTACTTATTTTTCGATTTTCTATTTCCACTACCCAATGTATTAAATTTTGCACTTTGGAAAAAGAAAATTGGAGATACTGAATACGGTTTAGGCTGGTTTCCGATGGGTGGCTATGTAAAAATTGCCGGAATGGTGGACGAATCTATGGATTTAGAACAAATGGCACAAGAACCTCAACCTTGGGAATTTCGCTCAAAACCAGCTTGGCAACGCTTAATTGTAATGCTTGGAGGAATAATTGTGAACATTATTTTGGGGGTATTTATTTTTATCAATCTTACTTTTTTTATGGGTAAAAGAGTGCTGCCTATGTCTGAAATAAACAAAACTGGGATTGTGGCTTATGAATTAGGCGAATTAATTGGTTTAAAAACTGGAGATAAAATACTGGCTCTCAATGGAGAACCTGTGATAGAATATAGCGATGTGTTAGATATGAACAAAGTACTAGACGATAATTCTTATTACACAGTTGAAAGAAATGGTGCAAAGAAAAAAGTTTATATTCCATCAGATTTTGCAGATATTTTGGCAGAAAATAGTAGAAAAGACGAACCTGCAAGGTTCATAGACCATCCTTGGCCTTTTGCAGTTGATTCTGTTTTGCCCAACATGAATGCTGAAAAAGCAGGTTTAAAAAAAGGAGATAAAATTATAGATGTTGCTGCCAACAAAATTTCTTATTTCCATGAATTACAGAATGTTCTAAAAATAAATAAAGGCAAAAAAGTATCTATAAAAGTAGATAGAAATGGTGAAATAAAAGATTTACAAGCCCAAATTGATAAAAATGGCAAAATTGGTTTTGCACCAAAATCATTATTAAAAGATTCTGCCATTTATTTAAGTTACTCAGAATCAATGGTAGTAGGTACAAAAGAAGCCTTTGGAATTGTATTTATGCAGGCAAAAGGCATAAGCAAAATTTTCTCTGGGCAAATTAATCCTAAAAACTCTGTGGGCAGCGTGGTGAGCATTGCCAAACAATTTCCTACAGAATGGAGTTGGCCAGCATTTTGGATGCTTACAGGCTTATTATCAATGGCTTTAGCATTTATGAATTTCTTACCAATTCCTGCATTAGACGGTGGTCATGTAGTGTTTTTACTTTATGAAATGATTACAGGTCGCAAACCAAGCGATAAATTTTTAGAAGGAGCACAAAAAGTAGGAACGGTGTTGCTTTTGACTTTGATGGTATATGCTTTGAGTAATGATATTACAAATATTTTTATGAAGTAATATTTGACTTTACAATTTGGCAGACGCTGTCTGCCAAATTGTAATTATTTGATAACAAATATTTTAAACTTTCTCCCAACACATTTTTATCTCTTTACCTTTAAAAGCAATAGCTACAAGATGAATATTTCCAAAACCATCTTGTTTAAGAGTTGAGGAATAATTTTTATTTTTAAGTTGAGTCATTGCATTATTCAAGGCTTCTTCAAAACTACTGTCAATTCTTTTATCAAATTTTTTGAATTCAAAAACATAAGCAGGAAGTTGTGGTAAAATTGGGTGCAACATAATATCATATCTACCATATCCACTTTCACGGTTTGATGTGATTTTATATTTAGACTGCAAATTTACCATCATTCCTAACACCAATGCATGATAAACTTTTTCAGGCTCTTTATCTGCAAAATCGTAATAACTTGTAACTTTTTCTATAAAATCTGAAAATTGAAAGTAAAAATCTTCTAAATTATTTTTAACTAAATTATCTAAAATAAGGTCTAAATCTGTATCTGTTTTAGATAGTTCAAACCAATAATTAACTGAGTCTTTAAAAATTGATTTTAACTCTCTGTTAACAATCTGAAAATCACCATACAACTCGTCATCAATTAAATATTGATGTAAAATTTTTAGATATCCAGAAAAAAAGAAGAAACTCCAAATAGCGTTTTTTGACTTATATAAATCATCAAATACCACATCTGAAATAATTGGTTTTTGAATTTTTCCACCTTGAAGTAAAATCTCAAAATCTTTTTTATCTTCAATAGAACAATTAGAAATCAATTCCTTAATTAAAATATTGGCACTCGTGTTTACCCAGTGAGTTTTTAAATTATAATCATAAAAAACATAGTTCACAATTGACCAAGGATTATAGATAACGGTCTCATTTTTACCCCATATATAACCATTATACCAACTTTTAACATCATTTTTTTGTGCTTCAGAAAATTTATAATCTGAATAAATTTCTTCCATTTCAATTTCTGTAAAGCCAAAATGAGAAATTCCCACATTATCTAAAATGGAACATACAGTTAAATTATTTAAACCAGAAAAAATACTTTCTTTACTTATTTTGTAAATCCCCGTTAATACAGCTTTGAACAAAAAAGGATTCCCTTTCAAAGCAGCCCCATATAAGCTTGAAATAAAATTCCTTGCTTCTGACAATAATCCTGTTAGATATGCATCATTTAAAGGTGTATCGTATTCATCTATCAACAATACAACTTTTTGCTGATGAAATTCATGTAAAAATTGACTTAAGTTGTATATTGCTAATTTAAAATCTACATTTTCAACTTGTTGGCAAACATCTTGAAAATATTGTTTGTTTTTACCAGTTAAAAATTCACTTAAATACAAATGATTTTCATATTCCTTACTAATTATTGTATGAAATAAAAATTTCATTTCATCCCAAGTTTTTGCATTTTTCACTTCCTTAAAAGACAAATTAATAACAGGATACTTGCCTTGATGAGCCATTAATTGAGGGAATGCTGCAACTTTTAAATCATTAAATAGATATAAATTAGAATCACCTGTTTTCTCAAAAAAATATTTCAACATGCTAATATTTAGCGATTTGCCAAACCTGCGAGGTCTTGGAAAAAGAAAAACTTCAGATGCATAACCTAAAATATCTTTTATTAGTAAAGTTTTATCAACCAAGAAATTATCTTGCGTTTTTATAACTTTAAAATCAGCAGTGCCTATGCTTATTGGTTTCATAAATTATTTGATATTTAAACAAATATAATGAATTTAGCCTTTGTTAAAAATTAGAAATTTATTATAAGTTTAGCAATTTATTATTAAATTTCTATTCTAAATTGCATAATAAATCAATTACTTACATCCACTTTCACTGCTTTTTTCTTGATTTTTTGGTTTTTGGTATTGAATAATAATTGATGCACTTTGTCTCTTTTTACAGCTACGAACGAAGAAAAATCTAGCACTTCAATTTTGCCAATATCTTCTTTTTCAAGGCTACCCGTTTGAATAAAGAAACCAACCAAATCAATTTTATTGATTTTGTCTTTTTTCCCAGCCGATACATACACAGTTTCAAATTCAGTCGGTGGAGGTGTGATGGCTTCCGCAGGTAATTCTAAAATTTCAATTTCTTTTTGCAAATACAAAGGCAATTTTTCTTCTTCTGCCAATACCAAAAATGCCTCTCCAGAAGCAAACATACGAGCAGTACGCCCGTTTCGATGAGTGAATGCACTTTCTTGGTGTGGCACTTGATAATGAACAATATAGCCCAACTCAGGAATATCCAATCCTCTTGAGGCTAAATCTGTAGTAATGAGGATTCTATGACTGCCATTACGGAATTTAATCAATGATTTTTCACGGTCTATTTGTTCCATTCCACCATGAAAACTGCCATGTTGAATTTCTCTTCTTGTCAATATTTCACTTATTCTTTCCACTGCTTCACGGTGATTACAAAAAATTAAACCATTTAAAGTACCTTGTTTGCAAACCAATCCCAAAAGCGCTTCTAACTTGTCTGTTCCAATTGCTTTTACCAATTTCAAATCTAATTGAGGAGGAATAGCATCTGTTAAAAAATTGATAGTTTGAGCTTTTTCAACACCTGCAAAATCTGGCAAAGATTCTGCTTGAGTGGCAGAAGTAAGTATGCGTTGTTTTACGCTATGCAATTGGGTAGAAATAAATTTCAAATCTTCCTGAAAACCAAGCTCTAACGACTTATCAAACTCATCATACACCAAAGTATGCACGTTATTTAAAAAAATACTTTTTTGACGAATATGTTGAGCCAAACGACCAGGTGTGGCAATTACAACTGCCGGTGCCTCTACTAAATTATTGATTTCTACCTTAATATCATGACCGCCATAGCTGAGCATAATTTTAAAACCTGTTTGCATGGCTTTAAAAACCTGTTCAATTTGAATGGCTAACTCCCTAGATGGCACCACAATAAGTGCTTGAATATCATTTTTAATTTCAGGTTTTAGGTTTAAAAGCACAGGAAGTAAAAATGCCAAAGTTTTGCCAGAACCAGTTGGAGACAACAAAACCAAACTTTTCCCTTTTTTGCAAACCTCTAAAGCAGCCAATTGCATTTCGTTGAGCGATGCAATTTGTAAATTGGCAAGTGCCTCATTCACCTTTTTATCCTGAATATTCATAAATTGTATTAAAATAATTTACCCAAAGGTCGGTAAATATTGTGTGGAAAACTAAAAAAATCAAGTTGTAAATTTTAAATCTCTCCAACTCATTTTTTAATATAAACAAATAAGTAAATCATTTTTTCAGCTTTTACGTATCAATGCCAAGCTATTTAAATTTTCATCCACATTTTAATTATTAAGCAGATGAATGTGTACGTTGTGGCAGCCTATCGTTCGGCAGTAGGCAAAGCACCCAAAGGTGGTTTTCGTTTTTTCAGACCTGATGATTTAGGGGCTGAAGTTATTCAGCACTTAATGAAACAAGTGCCCAATATTGACAAAGAACTTATTGACGATGTGATAGTTGGCAATGCCACACCGGAAGCCGAACAAGGCTTAAACATAGGCAGAATGGTTTCTCTGTTAGGTTTGGAAACTTACAAAGTGCCAGGCGTAACTGTAAATCGCTACTGTTCATCTGGTTTAGAAAGTATAGCCATTGCGGATGCAAAAATTAAAGCAGGCTATGCCGATATTGTACTTGCAGGTGGCGTAGAATGTATGAGCCCTATCCCTTTTGGTGGATGGAAAATAGTACCCAATTACGATACTGCCAAAAACAATCCCGACTATTATTGGGGCATGGGTTTAACTGCAGAAGCTGTTGCTAATCAGTTTAATATAAGCCGTGAAGACCAAGATATTTTTTCATTAAATTCACATAAAAAAGCGGTGGAAGCTTTAAAAGAAGGTAAGTTTAAAAATGAAATTGTACCTATTACGGTAAAAGAAACTTATCTCGACGATAAAGAAAAAAAGAAAACCAGAGAATATATTGTGGATACCGACGAAGGTCCTCGTGCAGAATCTACGTTAGAAGCTTTGGCAAAACTAAAACCAGTTTTCCATGCAAAAGGCTCTGTTACAGCAGGTAACTCATCTCAAACATCAGATGGAGCTGCGTTTTTAATGTTGGTAAGTGAAAAAGCATTGAAACAATACAACCTCACCCCTATTGCTCGCATGGTTACTTATGCGGTGGCAGGGGTAGAACCAAGAATTATGGGTATTGGCCCTGTGGAGGCAATTCCTAAAGCCTTAAAACAAGCAGGTTTAACCCTCAATCAGATAGACCAAATAGAACTAAATGAGGCATTTGCGTCGCAATCTTTGGCAGTAATTAGAACGTTGGACATTAATCCTGAGATAGTAAATGTAAACGGTGGAGCCATTGCTTTGGGGCATCCACTTGGGTGTACTGGAGCTAAATTATCGGTGCAACTTTTCAATGAAATGAGAAGAAGAAATCAAAAATACGGCATGGTAACCATGTGTGTGGGCACAGGACAAGGTGCTGCCGGGATATTTGAACTACTTTAAGATAATTAAAAATTAAGAATTAATAATTAATAATTCTTAGATTCTACTTTATCTTCAATACTAACATTCTTAATTATTAATTACTAATTATTAATTCCAAAAAATATGGCTTCTCAATCAAAAGGTGGTGATTTCTTAATCAAAGCTACCAATTTCGCTTCTGTATTTGTTCCAGAGGAAATAAATGAGGAACAAAAAATGATGCAGCAAATGTGTCAGGATTTTATAAAAACGGAAGTAATTCCTGTTTTAGATCAAATTGATGCCCAAGAAGAAGGCTTAATGCAAAAATTGCTTGACAAATCGGGCGAACTTGGCTTACTATCTGTTTGTTTACCAGAAAGCTTCGGTGGTTTTGGCAAAGATTTTAATACTTCAATACTAATTACAGAAGCCATTGGTGCAGGCCATTCCTTTGCAGTGGCTTTTGCAGCACATACAGGAATTGGTACTTTACCTATTTTATATTTTGGAAACGATGCTCAAAAAGCAAAATACATACCTAAATTAGGAACTGGTGAATTAAAAGCAGCTTATTGCCTTACCGAACCAGGCTCAGGATCAGATGCTTTAGCAGCAAAAACCAAAGCAGTTTTAAACGAAGCTGGCACCCATTATTTGCTCAACGGACAAAAAATGTGGATTACCAATGCTGGTTTTGCAGATGTGTTTGTGGTGTTTGCACAAATTGATGGCGATAAATTTACTGGCTTTATAGTGGAGAGAAATTATGCAGGCGTAAGTTTTGGCAATGAAGAGCATAAAATGGGGATTAAAGGCTCCTCAACTCGTCAGGTTTTCTTTAGCGATACGCCTGTACCGGTTGAAAATGTATTGGGAGAAATTGGAAAAGGACATTTAATTGCTTTTAATATTTTAAATATTGGTAGAATTAAATTGGCTGCTGCTGCTTTGGGAGGTTCAAAAAGAACAGCCACACTTGCCATTCAATATGCCAAAGAAAGAAATCAATTTAAAACTTCTATTGCCAATTTTGGCGCTATTCAGCACAAATTGGCCGAAATGGCGGTGAGAATGTTTGCCACAGAATCAGCTCTTTACAGAGCAGGGCAAGAAATAACACATGCCGAAGAAGCACTTGTTGCAGCTGGAAAATCTGAAGCAGAAGCTTTGCTTGGAGCAGCCCAAGAATATGCCATAGAATGTGCAATTTTGAAAGTAGCTGGTTCTGAAACCCTTGATTATGTGGTAGATGAAGGTGTGCAGGTGTTAGGTGGATATGGTTTCTCGGCAGATTATCCAATGGATAGATCTTACAGAGATTCTAGAATCAACAGAATTTTTGAAGGCACCAATGAAATTAATCGTATGCTTATCATTGATATGTATATGAAAAAAGCGTTGAAAGGCGAAATTGATTTATTTGGACCAGCCATGGCGGTGCAAAAAGAATTGATGAGCATTCCTGATTTTGGTGACGAACCAGAAGGATTTTTAGCCCAAGAACTAAAAACAATTGCCAATTTAAAGAAAGCCATTTTAATGTCGGCAGGGGCTGCAGCTCAAAAATTCCAACAAAAACTGGCTCACGAACAAGAGATATTAACCTATTTGGCCGATATGATTATTCTTACCTACGAAGCTGAATCTGTGATTCTTAGAACCATAAAACTAGCTTCGACCAATGGTGAAAATGCAGTAGCGGTGCAAACTGATTTAGCTAAAATTTACTTAAATGATGCGGTGGATAAAATAGCCATAGCAGGTAAAAATGCAGTAGTTGCCATGAGCGATGGCGATGAATTAAGAATGATGTTGCTAGGAATTAAGCGTTTTACAAAAACTACTCCGTTTAATACCAAAGAAGCAAGACGCAGAGTGTCGGCCCATTTGGTATATGCCAACCAATATCAAATATAGATTTTTAAAAGCTCAATCAACACCCCCAACAACAAAAAACCTCCGAGAAATTGGAGGTTTTTTTGTTTGTAAAATACTAAAAAAGAACAAGTTCTTACAAAATATTCAAACTTTGCTCTTTAATTTTTTCAAGTTCTTCTTTCATTTGCACCACCATTTGTTGCACAACTGCATCATTGGCTTTGCTACCTATGGTGTTTATTTCTCTACCAATTTCTTGGGCTATAAATCCTAACTTTTTACCATTGGCTTCTGAAGAATGTAATGCTTCAGTAAAATAATTTAGATGCGATTTTAAACGCACTTTTTCTTCGTTAATATCCAGTTTTTCAATGTAATAAATCAATTCTTGCTCAAATCTATTTTCATCAATCTTTGATTTTTCAAACAATTCATCTAAATTTTTTCTCAATCTATCTCTCACAGCCTGCATTCTCTCTCCGTCTTTTGCTTCAATTTTTTCTAGCAATTGAGCAATTGAAGCCAAATTTTGCTCCAAATCTTTTTGCAATTTGGCACCTTCATCTAGCCTAAAAACATTCATTGCTGCCAAGGCTTCTGTAAAAATTTCAAGTATAAAAGACCATTCTTCTTCTTTATCATTTAGCTTATCATCTGAAATATAAGCTTCTGGCAATGAAAGTGCCATTCTTAAAATATCATTTGTGGGAGCACCTAAAACCAATGCAGTATTTAGCAAATCTTCATAATATTGCTTCACCATGGGTAAATTTACCTGAAGTTTTGGTTTTAAATCTGTCTTGGTTGTAATATCAATTTGCAAATTAACTTTTCCTCTTTCTAAAGCAGTAGAGAGCAAATTTCTAATTTCAAACTCTTTGTCGTTCAAATGTTTAGGCAATCTCAAACTCAAATCTAATGACTTAGAATTCAGCGATTTTACCTCCACCGCTACTACAATATTTTCATTTTCTTTGGTGGATGCACCAAAACCCGTCATTGATTTTATCATCGTATTTTTAATAATTTTGCAAAGTAACAGTTTTTAACCATTTTGTATAATTTTCTATCGATTCTTTCTCGGCTTCACTTTTTTTCACCACTATAAATTTATAATTCAAGCCATTACTAATAGGTTGAATTTTAACCACTTTCACCGATTTTTCCCTATTGATAATTAGCTCATTCTCCTCTCCTATTTTGAGTAATGCAGATATATTATTGTCAACTATTCTCCCATTAACTGCCAATATTTCATCATTTTCCCAGAGCAGCGTTTCATTCGTAAGCAACTCACTTACAATTGTTTTAGCATTTGCAAATGAAGTTTTAAAGCCAAAACTTTGCTCTACTGCTTCATTTTCTGTGCTTAAAATTTCTAAATTAATAAAACTCAAATATTGATTCAATTCAAATATAGATAGAAATCTTTTGGTAATATACTCATTTACAAGTTCTTTAACTGTTTCATTGCTAAATTCTTGAATTAAATTTAAAATATCAGTATGAGAATATCCAAATGATGATTTACCAAATTTTTCCCACATTTTCAAAAGAAGACTATCTAATGAAAAAGTGTGATTGGAGTTTTTTCTTATTAAAATATCAATTATCAAAGCCAAAATTGCCCCATGATGGTAAATGGATTGGCGACGGTGCTGTATGGCAGTGCCATAACCATCGAGCCATAAATCCATAGAAGAATCTGCTAACGACTGTGATTGATACCCCCAATTTCCATACACTTTATTGATAAGAATACTAATTTCATCTAAATATTTATTTTCAGAAATTACACCAGCCCTTGCCAATAAATAATCGCCAAAATAGGTGGTTAAACCCTCTATCACATAGCCAGTTACAAAATACGGTTCGGTCAAAAAAGTATAAGGTTGCAATTCTTGGGGCCTGATAGCCAAGGCATTCCAAGCATGAAAAAGTTCATGACAAGCAATTCCTAAAATATTATCGTAAAACGGTTTAGTATTCAATTCATAATCAGGTCCTAGCACAATGGTTGTATCCTGAGCATGTTCTACTCCATGATAAAATGGAAATTTAGTGATAATAAAATTAAAACTATATTTTTGAAATGGTGCTTCTTTAAAAATGGCAAATGTTTCTTTTGTAAAACGTTCAAAATCAAAGCTAATTTTCTCTACATTTTCAAAATCAGCATTGATAAAATTAATGGTAAAGTCAATATTTTGAACTTGATAAATTATTTTTTGCACTTGATTACTTGCAAAAAAAGGACTATCTGCCAGTTGAAAATAAGAATCAGCCAAAAACTGTCCTTTATTTGACGATAAGAGTGATGAAATTTCATGTTCAAAATTGTGTACTATGTTGATTTCATGAGGCTCGTTCATAAAATCATCAGCCATCAAAACACAATTTATAAAATTGATATACAGTAAATTAGCTCCAGTGTAAGTACTCCCAGCATCTATTTTATTGGCAAAATACAAATAAGAAATGGTGATTTCATCTGCTCCAGCACAAAGCACTTCCCACTTGCTTTTTTCTATTTTATTTACAAGTAATTCTGCTTGAACTTGGTTATAAACACGCAAATTTCTAATGTTTTTGGCATAGTGTTGAAGCTCGTATCTACCTGGTCGCCAAATGGGTATGGCAAACTGAAAAGTCTCCAAATCAGCAATTGGGTATTTAACTTCAATTTCTAAAAACGGACCAAAAGAATTATTTGGTTTAATATTGATTGTAACCATAGTTTATAATTATCATAAAATCTATTTCAATTTCAATAATTTAGAATTTAAAAGAAAACGTAGTTTTCAATTTGTGAAATTGTAATCAAATTTTTATTTTTCACTTCGTGAAAAACTTTTTTCTGCCACGAATTCACGAATTAAATAAAATTCGTGAATTCGTGGCACTATTAATTTATCGCAAAACCTTTGTAAAACAAAATTACACCTTTCTTAGTTTAGAATCACTTGGGTAAGGTACTCTGCTTGAAGGCACTACTTTGGAAGCTTTTTCCAAATGCACCTCTTGGTCATCGAAAAAAATATGTGCATTAAATGCTTTCAACACTTGGTCTTTGCTCATTCCACCCAGAAAAAAAGCTTCATCCACATATACTCCCCACTCTCTCAGCGTTTTTATCACTCTTTCGTGCGCAGGACCACTCCTAGCTGTCACTATTGCCAGCCTGATGGGAGAATCTTCTATATTTATTTTAGATTGTAATTTGCTAAGTGTTTTCAGCAATTTGCCAAAAGGACCTTCTTTTAAAGGTTTATCGGCCATACGTTTTTCATTTTCATGAAATTTTGCCAAGCCTTTTGTTTTATAAATCAATTCAGAATCTTCAGAAAAAATGACTGCATCGGCATCAAAAGCAATTCTTACCGTATTTTTATCCGATTCGTATCTTAATGGATGACCATAAATAGCAGCTGCAGCACATGATTTTGAATCAATAGCGGCTTGTACGTCCTTTTCGTCTTTGGTTAAAAATAAATCTACCTGAAATGCATCTAAATAAGGCGAAAGTTGTTTGCCACCAGCAAAAGCAGCTCTTGTTATATCTAAATTATAATGTTTGATTGAATTTAAGATTCTCAAACCAGTATCTGGCGAGTTTCTGGACATAATGATTACCTCCACCAATCTTTCGTTTGAATCTGCAAACTTGTTGAGATTCAACAATGATTCTACCAAATGAAAGGCGGTGCCTTTTTCCAACACCACATTTTCGTTGGCATATTGAAAGGCTCGGTATTCATCTACTCCTTTTTCGTGAAAAATGGCATTTTCATCTTCCAAATCAAAAAGTGCTCTACTAGAAATTCCAATTACAAGTGTGTTTGTAAAGTCGGCTGCCATTGTATAAAATTATTAAACTAAATTTTGAAAAACTATTTCTTATTTTCTCAAAATTAGGAATTAATAATTTACTTCTTTAATTAAACTCACTTAATTTATTTTTCACTTCTTCCAATGCACCAGCAAATTGCTCAGATACTACATCCATTAAATTTTGCATATTATCAGCACTTTGCTTGCCTTTGCCTATCAATTCCAACTCTTTGCAAGCATCAGCAGCTTGTTCCATGCCTAAATGCCTAAAGCTCGATTTTAACTTGTGAGCCCAAGCTGTGACTTTTTCATTATTCTTCTCATTTACAGCAGTTTCTAATGATGTAACATCGTTAGGAGTGGTTTCTACAAACTCACCAAGCACTGCAGAAAGGGCATCTTCATCGTTGTCAACCAAAATCAACAACTCTGTTAAATCAATAAAATTTAGATTTGCATTCATACCGGGATTTTGATTTTCGTCTATATTTGTGTTTAAAACTTGTTTAGGAATCGTAATTAAATGATCGATAGCAGCATAAAGTTTTGCTTGTTCAAAAGGCTTGGTTATAAAATCGTTCATTCCATATTCCATCACTTTTTGTTTCACTTCAGGAAACACATCAGCCGTTAAGGCAATTATAGGCACATTGTGGTTTAAAACTGAAGAATGTTTTTGACGAATAAGAAGCGCAGCATCATAACCATTCATTACAGGCATTTGTAAATCCATCAATACCAAATCTACCATTTCTTTTTCTAAGAAAGAAACGGCTTCTTTTCCGTTATTTACCACTATTACTTCTGCATGCCATCTGTTCAAAAGTTGTGTAGCCACAATTTGGTTTACTTTGTTATCTTCAACAAGTAAAATTTTAGAGCCAGATAAATCATATTTCACTGGTTATTGAACACCAATTTCATATACAAGCATTTCATTATCAATTACAAACGGCAATTCTACATAAAAACTTGTACCTACATTTAAAGTGCTTTTTACATAAATTTTACCCGCCTGAAGCTCAATTAATTTTTTGGTAATAGTAAGCACCAAACCTGTACCACCATACTGACGAGTGGTAGAATTCTCAGCTTGTGTAAATTCTTCAAAAATATTTTCCATTTTTTCCTCTGCAATTCCAATGCCTGTATCTTGCACTTCAAAAAGCAAAATACAGTTATCAAACTGATTATTTAAAACAGAAATTTTCAATCTTACATAACCTAATTTAGTAAATTTTACAGCATTAGAACAAAGGTTGAGTAGTATTTGATTTAATCTGTGTGGGTCGCCAATAAGCTGTGTAGGCACTTCTTGGTCAATTTTCAATTCTACAATTAAGCCAGTTTGTTGTGCTTTTATCTCAACTGTTTTAATTAAATTTTGGGCAAGAGTGAGAATATTAAAAGAAATATTTTCAAAACTAAATTTCCCTGATTCTAATTTTGAAAAATCCAGCACATCATTTACCAATGACAATAAACTATCTGCAGAATATTTTACAACTTTCAAATTTTCTAGCACTTCGCCTTCCACTTCGTTTACTAAAATATCTGTAAGCCCAATAATAGCATTGATAGGCGTACGAATTTCATGGCTCATGTTGGACAAAAATTCTGAACGCACTTTTAAAGCGTTTTCTGCACTTATTTTTGCTTTAATAGCTTCTTTATTGGAACTCATTAACGCTACTTCTTTCTCTACTAAATTGCTAATATCTTCAATAGTAACCACATAGCCTTGCAATTTCCCTTCAATTATATTAGGCTTAATTTTCAATTTAGTATGAATACCATTGAGTTTATCTTTAGGATTAAACATTATTTGTACCTCCTCAATAGAACTAAATTTATCTATATTTTCCCAATAAGTTTTAAAAATAATTTGATTAAACTCATCTAAAAAAATGGTTAGAGAAGCTCCAATGATTCCCACATAGTCAATATTTAAAATCTCTAATAACTTAGGATTTGCATATACACAATTTCCCAATCTATCAGTCATAAATACTCCCACAGGCAAAGCTTCATTTAAACTTCTAAATTTTTGCTCTGCTGCTCTCATTTCAGATAAAAGTATTTTCATTTTCTCTTCTCTGGAAATAAGCTCTTTATTATTTTTTTCAGATTCAACCAACAGTGCTTTTACTCTTTCTTGAGAAGCTTTTATAGTGGTTAAATCTGTTACTGATATCAAATGTTGTTTGTCAGATTTATTATTAATTTCCTTAAATTTTAAAAACCCATAAAATTTAGATTCACCAATTGTAATCATTTCAGTTTCATAACTTGCTTCTCCTTTTCTTTCTAATTCTTTTTCAAAAAGACGTTTTTCTCTGTCGTTTAATGTTTTAGAAATAAAATTATGGAAATAAAAACCTTCTGACGAAGCTGGAATTTCGAACAAACGTCTTGCTTCTTTGTTGCAAAACACCACTTTACCACTAAGTTCTGTTACAAACACAGCATCGTTTTGTTGGTTAATTATTTGATTAAAAAACAGTTCACTCTGAATAATTTTATTTTGCAAACCCTTTCTTCCGGCTACTAAAACAAAAGAGATAAGTCCCACCACAAAATTAACCATAACAATGATGGCGGGTTTAACTTCGGCATGAGGGTCTAGAAAAGAGGAAAGAGAGAATATTACCACAAAAATATAAAATTGAAAAATACTTTTTGGATCATCCATCACAAGGGTAGAAACAAACAAGGCTAAAAAATAACCAATTAAATAATCTGGTAAAAACTCTGACCTATACACCAATACCATTAAATAAGCCATAAAAACCCAAATTAATTGGTTTTTAAGCTTTACCATGGCAATTTTTTCAAATTTGTATCGTAAGAAAAAAATGAAGGTCAATAAAAACCTACCCAAAATTCCCCACAAGGGCTCTTGCCCATGCAAAAAATGATTTACACCAAAAAGTGGATAAATTACAATTGCATATAGCACCATGGTAGAATCAAGTTTTTCTTGATCAGACCAAAGGTTCATCAATCGAGTTAATATATCCACTTTTTTTGTCAAATTATGAAGTATTTTGGTGTATTTAAAAAAAGTAGCCTTGGGGCTTAATTCAACTCTGCATAGAGTTTAGCCACAAGTTCTAAGCTTGATTTATCCAAAGGTTTTGAAATAAATTTCAATACAGAACTATTAGAATTTAACTGACTTTGTTGATCTTCACTTGGTAATGATCCCGAAACAAACACAATTTTGGTAATTTTTTTAATTGAATCTGGCAATTCATTGAATTTTTCTAAGAACTGAAAACCATTCATATCTGGCATCATCATATCCACAAATACTATGGATGGGATGTATTCAAATTCTTTTGAGGCTAGTTCTGAAAGGTATTTTATTGCCTCTTTTGCACTATTAAAAGGTACTACGTTTTCACAATAACCATCTTTCTCAAGCGTTTTTTTTGCTAAAATAGTATCAATTTTATTGTCGTCTACAATTAAAATTGATTTGAAAATTGAGTTTAAGGACATATTTCTTAAGTTTAGAGTTTAGAGTTTAGAGTTTAGAGTTTAGAAAAATTTCAATAAAATATTCAAAACTCAAAACTCAACATTCATCACTATGTTTGTCTTTTACTGTTTTATCTTGCGATATGTTTTAGTTTGAGGGTCAAAAATTTCGAAAAACTTTTTATAATCATTTGGCATAGCATCGTAATAGCCTATTATAAATAATCCGTCGTCATTTAATGAATTATAAAAAAGCTCCAAAACCTTCATTTTCAGCAAATCATCAAAATATATCATCACATTTCTGCAAAATATAAAATCAAATTTTCTGTAGATGGGGTCTTTTACCAAATTATGTTGTTGAAAATCTATTTTATTAAATTTCAACTTGTTAAAAGTCATTAATTCACCCTCTTTGGTGTAATAACTTTCTAGTGTTCTTTTACCCTTGGCAGCTGCGTAATTGGTTAGATATGTTTTCTCGTAATAAGTTGAGAATGTACCATTTCTAGTATTTGCCACTGATTGACTGTTGAGGTCTGTTGCTAGCACATTCGACTTGTTCATCAAAAATTCTTCGGTAAGCAAAATACCCATAGAATATACTTCTTCGCCAGTGCTGCAGCCTGCATGCCAAATACAAATTTCTGGTTTTGAGGAAAATCTTGGTAAAAACTCTTCTCTTAATTTAATCCAAAAATCAGCATTTCTAAACATCTCAGTTAAGCCAATGGTGATTTCATCAATAAAAGTGTAGATAAAATCTTTTTCATTCATAAACTTACGCCACAAGCCAAGTGTATTTTCAAGCTTGTACCTGTCTATTACCCTAGAAACCCTTCTTTTAAAAGAGATAGGCTCATAGTTTTCAAAATCTATTCCGTATCTTAAATTGACAGCTCTTACAATGGAGCTCAATTCTTCGTCTGTAATTTCCTGCTGCAATTTATTCTAAGTTTATATTTTTAAAAATCTTGTTTAAGAAGCAATTTAAAATTTGCTTTTTACTTCTTCATTCACTAGCAACATTACCGTACAATCGTCAACTCCATCCACTGCTGGCACTAAATAAGTATTCATTATAATTTCTTTTCCATCTGATGATAAGAGTGGTAATTTTGCCTGTCTAAATGTTCTTGAAGTAAAAATGGAAATTCTTCTTAATAGTTCACTTTGAGGTGGAGATGTAAATTCTAAAATATTTTTACCTACGATTTCGCTTCTCTTAAATCCTAAAATATTTTGAATAGACTCAGAAACATTTGTTACAACACTATTAGCATCAATTGTAATACTCGGCACAGGATGTTTCTTAAACAGCATCTCAATTTTGAAAGGAGAAACATCTATACCATCTTGTAAATCAACCAATAAATTAGAAATCTCATCAGCAAAATCATCTTTCCCAGATTCTATTTGAAGCTCAAGTAATGTAGATTTACGTTTTTCTTCTTGTAATAACAGTGTTAATTGTTCTTTGAGTAAATATTGGTCGGTAAAGTCAATTAATATTACCAATATTTTATATACCCTGCCTTGCAAGTTTTTAGTTGGCGAGAAGTTGGCTTCATACTGCTTTTGCTGTCTATCTTTGGTATATAAAGTGAGAGGTTTGGTCATCACGTTATCTTCCAAAACCAACTCCCACAATACAGTAAATTCATCCGTATTTACATAGCCAAGCTCTAAAATTGATTCAAATTTCAAGCCTTTCATATCCATACGCTTAAAGCCAAAGTCTTTCATAAACACTGCATTACCAGAAATTACACCATGCTGAAGATCTAGTTCTATAGTGGCAATAGAAGAATTGATGGCATCAATTTTTGATTTTAATTCTAGCTCTCTTTCTTTTTGTTCGGTAGTGAATTGAGCAAATAATACTATTTTATCTGGCACTCCATTAACATCAAAAATAGGGCTGTATGAACCAGTAATCCATAATTCTTTTCCACTTTTATTGATTCTTTTATACTCACCAGAATTATAAGCACCACTTTTCACACTCTCCATCAGCATTTTGTAGCGTTCACTAACCAATTCTTCTTCGGCTACCAAGCTTACTTCGTTCATGCCTAATAATTCTTCTTTTTTGTATTCCATGATACTTAAAAACATTTGGTTTACATCCAAAATATTTCCATTCATATCCAACAAAAGTGAAGCATTGGTAGAGTTAATTGCCGTAACAATAGATTTTGTATAAGCAGCTTCCTGCTCAATTTCTACCATTTTTATTTCTAAAGCTTGTTGTGTTTGTTTTAACTCCTGCGAATTTCTATACAACACATCTTCTTTGGCTTTTAGCTCTTCTGTAATTTTATGAGATTCGTCTAGTAATCTTGATGTGTTGGCATTCACTCTCATGGTAGAGATGGTGGCAGCAAAACTTTCGGCTACTTGTTTTACAAAATCTATTTGGTAATCTTTAAAAGTATTAAAGCTTGCAACTTCTACTACTCCAAGCACTATATCATTGGTTTTCAATGGCACTAACAACACACTTCTTGGGTTTGAATCTCCTAAGCCAGATGAAATTCTGATGTAATTGTCGGGCACATCGTCCATGTAGATATAGTCGACCTCAATTATACACTGGGCTACCAAACCTTCATCCATTTCTAACCTTCGTACACTGTGCTTTCTTCTGTCATAAGCAAAACTTGAAATTAAAGCAATATGTACATCATCAGCATTTTCGCTATTAATCAAATATACGCCTCCTTGATTGGCTTGCAAATATTTTACTAACTGACGAACATATAAAAATGAAAGTTCTTCAAAACCAGCGCCTTGCTCTTTTCTAAGTAATTCTCCAAAAATAGCCACTCCATTTACCGACCAATTTCTTTTGGCTTCTTCCTCTGCTACATTTTGAAGCTTAATTCTCATTTCTTGCAAGGCATGCCCCAACCCTTCTTTAATATTTAATTTTTCAAGGTTTTGGTCAAATTTACTTTCTCCAATTGCAATAGAAAACGAAGTAGCCTCATCAATATTTTCGGCTAATGAATGAATAGAAACGCCAATATCATCAATTAAATTGCCTTGTTTATAACTATATGTATCAACATTTTTGCCATCTAATACATCTTGGGCATAGTGAAGAATTTTTTCAACACGTAGAATTAAAAAATACCAGACATAGGTGGCAAAAAGCAACAAACTAATGATAAAAAATGGGAAAATTAACACTTGAAGATTAAAACCCCCAATTGTAATATCAAATAATTGCTCAAATAATGATGCAAAGCCAGTAAATAGCACAAACATTATGAGCAAAGAAAATGTAAATTTGATGTTTCTAAACATGCTAATTAAATTAATATTAAAAGAGAAGTAATTACAAAATATCAGCTAAAATCTTAATTATCAACAAGTATTAATTACGATTTTTTCAATAACACTCCTTCTTTCTTTTTTTCAACAATACTTTTAACTGCGTCCACAAAATCTTCTTTGAACAGCCATATAAAATACGGAGAAATGTTAGTTTTGTTCGATTCTAAACGAGTTTTTATATTCATCGCAACTTTATAATACAGCTCGTGGTCTTTTTCAATTAGTTTTAAAAACTGAGCTTGGCTAAGCAATTTGTAATTTGGCACATCTCCATACACAAACAGTTCTAAAATATTTGACAATTGCGTTACCATGGCAGCCGACAAAATATTATCTAACTCCATTAAAATAGCTTGCTGAAACTCACCTAGCTCTCCATTTTCTGCTATTACATCTTGACCTGGCGCAAAGGTTTTAAAAGCCTGAGTGGCATCGTCTTTATTAAATACTAAATAGCAAATACCTTCTATTTTGCCTTTAATTTCGGTAGTTAAAACATATAATTGCTCTTCTTCTAAACCATGCAACAAAGTAGAAAGCTCATCCGATTTAAGAATAGACAGTTCATATCCTTTAAATAAAATTCTTTCATTCGCCATTTTTGAATATGCATCTGCCGAGTTAGCTAATGCTATGTTTAGAAGTTCTTTAGTTACTTCAAGTTCAAATTCTGTAAATCTTTCCATGCTTTTTAGGTGATAAAGGATAGGTGATAAGGGATAGGTGATAAGTGATGGGTGATAGGTGATAAGGGATAGGTGATAAGGGATAGATTATAGATTATAGATTATAGATTTGTCAATTTAATATCTTTAAAATTTAATTCTTTCACTTTTAACATTTAACTTTCAACTTTTAACTTTTAACATTTAACTTTTTACTTTCAACTTTTCACTTGTCACCTATCACTTATTTTAGTCTATTATTTTTAAATAAGTAATTGGCAATTGAAGGTGTATCTAAAACTAAGCACACATTTCCGTTGCCCATAATGGTACCGCCACTTATAAATTTTACTTGGTCTAGCGGAGGTAATAATTGCTTTTCTACAATTTCTTTTTGTTGCAATAATTTATTTACCACAAAGCCAATATCATGGTGATTATAAGAAACTACCACCACATAAATCATTTCTTCAGCTTCTAATGCATCATAACTTTTGTGTAATGTGCGATCCGATAAATTTTCACTTGAAAATAAGTCATTTAAGAAAACAATGGAAATATTCTTGTCTAAATAAGTGGCCATTAAACCATTGCCTACTTTATGAATTTCTTTTTTCTTAAGTGAAATTACAGCATCGGTATATGAAAGTGGTATGGCAAATTCGCCAGTATTCAGTTCAAACAACAATGCTCCTTTTACTGCCATTGAACTTGGCAAACGCAACCTCATTACGGAGCCTTTACCTAATTCTGAATGTACTGTAACAGTGCCACCAATAGAATCTAGTGATTTTTTTACCACATCCATTCCCACTCCCCTACCCGAAACTGCTGTTACAGTTTCGGCAGAACTAAAGCCTGGTTCAAAAATTAACCCTATAATAGTAGTTTCAGACATTAAATCGGCTTGTTCTTTGGTAACAATGCCTTTCTTGATAGCAATATTCTTAATTATAACAGGATCTATGCCTTTTCCGTCATCAGAAACTTCAATAATTACTGCATCTTTTTCGCTCTTAGCTGCCAATTTTACAGTACCTGTGGCTGATTTGCCAACTTTTATTCTATCTTCAGGTTTTTCTATTCCATGACTAACAGAGTTTCGAACCAAGTGAATTAAAGAATCAGAAATAATTTGGAGAACCGTTCTATCAATCTCATTATCAGTACCCTCAAGAGCTAACTCTACTTTTTTATTTTCAATATTGGCTACATCCCTTACAATTCTATGAAACTTTTGAAAAAGTACATTCACTTGCACAAGCCTCACATTCATTACAGAATATTGCAATTCTGAAGTAATTCTTGTTAAACGTGCAAAATCATTGGCTGTTCTGGCAGTATTATCGTTTTGAGAAATGGCAATAACCCTGTCTCTTTCAATAATTAATTCACCTACTAAATCTAGTAAAGTATCAAGTTTTCTTAGAGGAATATTGATATTATCTGAAAATGAAACTTTGGTTTCTTCTTCTACTTCCTCTTCTTCTACTTCTGGCTCTTCTTGTTTGTTTTCTGAGGTAGCCACAATTGAATGCATAGCTGCCACAGCTGCATTAAGTTCATCTAAACTTACTTCTTGTGGTGCTTTTTCAGTTTCTTGTACTACAACTGCGGTTTTGGTTTCAGCTTGTGCAGGAGATTCAGAAGTAGGAATGCCTCCTCCACGAGCTTCTCTTAAAATAACCTCAAGTTTAGTTCTTGTGCCCCTAAAAGCTACCTTAATGTCTGGATTTTTAATGGCTTCAATCATTTTGGCTAAAATATCATTAGCCTTAAATAAATCATTGAATAACTGAGTATTAAGCTCTAATTTATCATTTTTTATTTCACTAAAAATATCTTCCATTAGATGGGCCATAGAAGCAATATCAGCAAAACCCATCCCCGCGGCATTGGCTTTTAGGGTATGAGTAATTCTGAAAATGGCATTTATGGCTTTTTTACTGCTATGGTTTTTTTCCAAATCAGTAAATAGCATACTCAACTCTTCAACTGCCTGAAAAGCTTCTGCCAAAAAAATTTCTTTCATTTCATCTTCTCCAGCCATAATTTTAGGGTACTAGGTACAAAGTACTAGGTACTAAGCACATGATAAAATTGATTAAATTTAAATTCGTTATTCGTTGATAGGTATTTTTGTATTCTACTTAATACTTTGTACTTAATACCTTGTACTAAGAAAGAGCACTCACCACAAAACCCGCAATTTGAGTAATTGGTAATACTTGTTTGATTGCACCTTTATCAATAGCAGCTTTTGGCATTCCAAAAACTACTGAGGTTCTTTCGTCTTGTGCAATTGTATAAGCCCCTGATTTAAAAAGGGCTTCCATACCAACTGCTCCATCACGCCCCATGCCTGTAAGTATGGCTGCGATGGCTTTATTGCCATATAATTTAGCCACTGAAAGCATTAAGCAATCAACAGATGGCTCATTAAATTCTACAAACTGCTCAGTAGTATATTCAACCACTGCTCTTTTTGATAGCAAATTTTCTTTGGATAAATACACATTATGATCTCCAGGTGCAATATAAATTTGACCAGCCTGCAATACATCTCCTTTTTCCATTACCTTTACTTTTAAAGGAATAGTTGCCGTAAGCCTTGCAGCAAATGAATGCACAAAATTGGCTGGCATGTGCTGGGCAATTACGATTGGCAATGGAAAATTAGAAGGTATATGTTTTAAAACTTCTTCTAATGCCCCAGGACCACCTGTAGATGAACCAATTGCAAATATTTCATAAGGCAAATAAGTATCAAAAGTATGCTGATTGATATTAGCTACTGTATTTTTTCTGAGTAACTTATTTTTATCAACTTTTGCTACTTCGTATATTTTTAGAATTAGTTGATTAGATATTCCCCTTATTCCGCCTTCTTTTGTACCATCGGGCTTGTTTAAAAAATCACAAGCACCCGCTTCCAATGCCTCAAAAACAGGCCCCATGTCTGAATTTCCTACTCCACTTAAAATTATAATGGAGGTGGGACACTCAGCCATGATTTTTTTTACTGCATACAAGCCATCGAAATCTTTCATTATTAAATCCAGCAATATTACATCTGGTTTTAATAATTTTGTTTTCTCGTACGCATCATGCCCATTTTCGGCCGACCCTACCAAATGAATACCAGCATCTTCTCCCAACATATTGGAGATAACCATGCGCATAAAATTGGAGTCATCAACAAGTAATACCTTAATCATAACTCTTTAAGTTTTGAGTGTTGAGTAATTTATTCGAGTTCGAAAAACCCTAAACTCTAAACTCTAAACTTCTGATTAGCATTTATTTACTACATCAACTAATTGTTCGGTAGTAAAAGGTTTTACGATGTAGTCGTTGGCGCCTAATTTCATACCTTCGTCAATTACAGATTGCTGCCCCACGGCACTAATCATCACTACTTTTGAGGGTAAAACTTCGTCTTTTAAGGTTTTAAGAATATCTATACCCAACATATCTGGCAATATATTATCTAGGGTAATAATGTCAGGTTGAAGTTCAAAAGCCATATCAATAGCTGCTTCACCGTTGGCAGCCATTCCAACAATCTCATAACCAGCACTTGATAGTGCATCTTTGATTAAAGTTCTCATGTACAAAGAATCGTCAACCACTAATACTTTCTTAGCCATAAATTAAAATATATATAAATTTTTAAAATCTTTTTTGTTATACGAGAGAAGGGAGTTTAGAGTTTAGCCTATCCCTAACCCTTTCCAAAGGAAAGGGAATAAAATTACCAATGTACAAAGATGAGTTTCTCAATTTAAGCTTCGAAATACTCAGCAATAATATTCAATTCTCTAGTTTTACTTCATTTTCAAACAGATGTAACTGAAGCCCCTCTCCTTTGGAGAGGGGTTGGGGTGAGGCATTAAAGTTTAAACTGCGATACACTTCTTTTTAATTCTGAAGCAATATCGGCCAAACTTGTACCCGTGCGAGCAATTTCATCCATTGAGTAATTCAAAGTTTGAGCAGAGCTTGCAATTTCTTGTGTACCAGAAGCTGTTTCTTCGGCTACTACCACAATTGTTTCAATGTTTTTCACCACCACCCCAATTGCTTTTTGTTGTTCTTTGGTAGATTCAAGAACGTTTTTAGCAAGCGAAAGTGTTTGGGTGCTAGAACTATTTATCCCTTTGAAAACTTCTTCGGCAGCCTTGGTATCTTTGGTACCAGATTGCACACTAGCTTTCATTTTTTCTATGGCTTTGTTTGCCAATTGTGTATCTTTCAATACATCTTGCACCACTTGTTCAATATTTTTAGCCGATTTACGAGAATCTTCGGCCAATTTTCTAATTTCTTCAGCAACTACTGCAAAACCTCTACCAGCATCACCTGCTCTGGCAGCTTCTATGGCAGCATTCAGTGCCAACAAGTTGGTTTGTGCTGCAATGTTGGTAATTACAGAAAGTGTGCTTGAAATTTCTTCTGATCTGCGGTTCAAAATCTCAATTGAGTTACCAGTATCATTGGCAGATAGATTTATATCTGTCATTGATTTCACTACATCTTCAATAATTTTTAAGCCTTCTCTGCAACCCTCTACTCCTTTTTCTGAAGCCTTGAAAATATTATCTGCTTTACCTCCCATTTCATTAGAAGAAAATAATATATTTTCTACCAATTTGCTAGATTCGTCTGTTTTAATGGCTTGGTCTTGCACACCAGAAGCCATTTGGCTAATTGCAGAAGCTACTTCGGTGGTACTATGCTTCATAGATACCGCCTTTTCTTGCATTTGAGCTGCTGCAGCTGCTACTGTAAATGAATTACCTTCTATATTCTTCAGAATGGCATTTACATTTTTCATGGCAATATTCAAGGCATTGCCCATGTCTTTAATATCTCCTTCTGCTTTTAAGCTAAATCTTTGGGTTAAATCACCCATCGACATGGCAGTAATAATGTTATTAATTTCCAACACTGGCTCTGATACACTTTTCAATAAATTATTCAAAGAATCAGTGATGTCTTTCCACACCCCTTGCACATTGCTCACTTTCAGTCTTTCTCTTAATTGACCTTTATTACCAGCTAAATCTACCACACGATTTATTTCTAATAAAACCTCTACTAATGTAAGTTTTAAGGTTTCCAAATCTTGGTTTACTTTGGCAATATCACCATCTAGTTTTATACCATTGGTGTCTAGCGTAGCATTTAAGTTTCCTTTTCTGAGTTGGTCTATAAACTGTTGAGCTGCATTGAAACCAACTGTAAAAGTGGTTATATCCGAGGCTATTTTAACAATTTTCACTACTCGTCCCATTTCATCAAAAACAGGACTGTAAATTGCTTGCAACCACACTTCAAAGCCATCTTTACCTACCCTTTTGTACCTACCAGATTGCGACTTACCTGCTGACAAGTCTTCCCAAAACTGTGCATATTCTCTGCTTTGGCTTATACTAGCATCTACCAATAGGCGATGATGTTTTCCCCTTAGTTCGTTTAGAGAGTAGCCAGTAGATCTTGAAAAATTATCATTGCAATTTAAAATATGTCCCTGATGACCAAACTCAACAACTAATGAAGTTGAATTGATGGCATCTAAAATTCCTTTGGCATTTCTACGCTCAACTTCTGATTCTGTAATATCATATCTTACCCCTACATATTTGTAAGCTTTTCCATTCTCGTCAAAAACGGGCGTCATTACGGCATCCACATAATACGGTGAGCCGTCTTTCTTTTTGTTTTTTACTACGCCTCTAAAAGTTTTACCTGCTTGAATGGTATCCCAAAGTTCTTTAAACACTTTTTTGTCCATATCTGCATGGCGAACAATGTTGTGAGGTTGCCCCACCACATCTTCGGGTCTCCATTGTGATACCTCTGTAAATTTGTCGTTGATATTTAAAATTACGCCTCTTAAATCTGTTTCAGAAATTAAAGAGGTGGTGTTCATAATTCTTAACCTGGCCTCTAGTTCTCTTTGGCTTGTTTCGGCTGCCTTTCTGGCTTTTACCAAATCGGTAATATTTCTTACAAAGGCAGTAAATATTTTTTCATTTTCATTAATAATGGTTTCATTTAATGAAAGCAAAACGGGTATTCTTTGTCCATCTCTTGTGAGAATTTCAACTTCACGGCTAGAACCTATAATTTTCTTTTGACCCGTACGGTTATAATTTTGCACTCCTTCTGCGTGTTTGTTGCGTTGCTCAGGAGGAATCATATCAAACAAAGGTTTGCCATATTGCTCAACAGACGAGTATCCCCAAAGCATTTCGGCGGCGGGGTTCATGTATTGGATAATGTTTTTTTGGTCTAAAATTACCACTGCATCAATGTTGCTTTCTAGCACTTCTTTTATTTTTTGAATTTCGGAAGCCAATGTTTTTTTGGTAGTGCCAGTAATTGAATTAAAGAATCCCATGAGTATTAAATTATAAGTTATTGGAGGTGGATTTTGAAATAATTATTATTAAAATATTAAGCAATGCTTCTATCTTTGATTGTTTTTTGAATCTCTTCTTTGTTGATTACTTTTTGCACATCAATCAATACTATCATTCGTTCGCCAGATTTTACTATACCACGAATGTAAGAACTATCAATAGAAGTATCGCCAATTAAACTTGGAGAAGTATCAATTTCAGATTCATAAACAGATAAAGTACTTGGCACTTCTTTTACCAAAACCCCCATTCTAAATTCTTGGCTTTCAATAATTAAAGAATAATATTGATTATTTTCAGTATCAAAATGATTACTACCTAAACCAAATCTATCTACTAAATCTATGATAGATAACACTGTACCACGAATATTGGCAACCCCTTTGATATAAGAGGGTGTAAGTGGCACTTTGGTAATGCGAGGTGTAAGCACTACTTCTTTAATTTGGTCAATTACCATGGCGTACTCTTCACCACCTAGTTTAAAAACAATTAATTGTAAATTTTCTCCTTTTGAGGCTTGCTCTGGAAGTATATTTTTATCTTCTGCCATGGTTTATAAAATTTTCTCTTAATTAAGTTACAAAATATTTATCCTTAAAATTGTAGGTAAATTCCCCTTGTGCCTTTTTTACGCTATACCTTGAATATTAGTTTTATAGTTTTTTTAAAAAAACACATTTTTTTAAACCGTTTATTATTTCTTCTCGTAAATTAAACAAAGGCGTTTAAACATTAATTTAAAAATATATGCTACACCAAATTATTTACGTAAGTAACCGTGCTTGTTCTGACCAGGATATAGAAAAAATTTTACAAACTGCTAGAGCACATAATGCAAGCAATAATATTACAGGCTTAATGCTATACACGGATACTAAATTTGTGCAACTAATTGAGGGAGAAAAAGAAGTGATAGAAAAATTATATAGCAAAATAAACGTTGATAAACGCCATACTACACCCTATGTAATTTCTACTGATTTAATTAGAGAAAGAGCTTTTCCGAGTTGGCAAATGGCGAGCAAAAGAATTGGCTCTTCAGAAGTAAACTATGTAACTAATATTTTACCCACTGAAAAAACTGTTTTTGAAAACATATTGGCTGGAAACAAAGAAAATGGTTTTTTTGTGCTTGAGCTAATGAAGAGGTTTTTTTATGTGTAATTATTGAAGACGGAAGACCGAAGACGGAAGACCGAAGACGGAAAGCTACAAGTGATTGTAGCTTTTTGTCTTTATTAGCAAACTAAATTTCCAAAAATCCGTTGTAACAAATTGGTATTTATTTTTATAAAAAAGAGCATGAAGCCACTTAACGAAACCGAAAGATTAGCTGCCCTTAAAAGCTACAAAGTTTTAGATACTTTACCTGAAGAACAATTTGATAGATTAACTGAACTTGCTTCAGTAATTTGTGGTGTACCCATTACTTTGGTTAGTTTAATTGACGAACATAGACAATGGTTTAAGTCGGCAGTTGGGTTAGATGCACCAGAAACACCAAGAGATATTTCTTTTTGTCAGTTTGCCATTATGGGAACTGATATTTTTACCGTTGAAGATGCTGCCCAAGACGAACGTTTTAAAAATAATCCATTAGTTACAGGAGCACCAGATATTCGTTTTTATGCAGGAGCACCTTTAATAGATTCACATGGTTTTGCCTTAGGTACCCTTTGTGTAATTGACAGAGTACCACGAAAATTAGACCATAACCAACAACGTGCATTAGCAATTTTGGCTAAAGAAGTGGTTTCTCAACTTGAGTTACGCAAAGAAAAAAATGATAAAGAGCAATACGAAAGCTTATTTAATCTATCCTTAGATTTAATTTGCATTGCAAATACTGATGGTTTTTTTAAGAAATTAAACCCTGCTTTTACATCTGTTTTAAGCTGGACAGAAGAAGAATTGCTAGGTAAACCATTTGTCAATTATATTCATCCTGATGACCTAGCTCCTACTATTGAGATTGTAGGGCAATTGGCACAAGGTGCTAAATTAGTAAACTTTATAAATAGATACCGACATAAATCAGGTGGGTATAAATCAATAAGTTGGACTGCCAACCCTGATACAGAAACTGGTGATTTATATGCTATTGGTAGAGATGTTTCTGAAATTGAAAAAATTAATTTAGAAATTCAAAATGCGCAGGCCAATCTTGAAGAAGCACAAGCTATTTCAAAAGTTGGTAGTTGGGAGTTTAATTTCGAAACAAACTTTTTAACTTGGTCACAAGAGCATTACAATATTTTTGAGATTGAATCTCCTCAATTGCAAGAAGATTTATACAATCTTTACAGAAGCCGAATACATCCTGATGATATTGTAGAACTTGATAACATTGTCAAGAATGCAATTGAATTAAGTGAAGATTTTACCTATGAACATCGTTGTGTATTAGATAATGGAACAAGAATTAAGCATGTACTTGGTTTAGGCAAAGTAATTGTTAATGAACAAGGCAAGCCTTATTTGTTAAAAGGTACCATTCAAGATATTACAGAACGTAAACTTGCAGAAATTCAAATTAAATACATTGAAGACCGTTGGAAATTTGCCATTGATGGTAATGGTGATGGTTTGTGGGATTGGGATTTGAAAACTAATTCAGTATATTATTCTGACCAATGGAAACACATGATTGGTTATGAGACTAACGAAATTGAAGATGTTTTAGAAAGTTGGAGTGCACATATACACCCAGATGATATTGATGAAGCGTTTCATCAAATAGATTTGCATCTAAAAAATGAAATCCCTTTATATAGCCACGAGCAAAGAATCAGATGTAAAGATGGTTCTTACAAATGGGTATTAGATAGAGGTAGAGTAATAGAGTGGGATGAAAAAGGCAAACCGACTAGAATGGTAGGTACAAACCATGACTTAACCACTCGTAAACAATATGAAAATACCATTCTTGACAAACAAAAAAGCCTAAACGATGCCCAAAAAATAGCCAAAATTGGTAACTGGCAATTTCATTTTTTAAGTAACAACGTAGTTTGGTCTGATGAGTTGTATCATATTTTTGAAATAGACAAAGCTACACCTGCAGAAGAATTATATGATTTATATATTGCTCTTTTTATTCCAGAAGAGCTTCAAATACTTGAAACTTTAATTCGACATGCAATTGAAACTGGCGAAGGTTATGAAATTGAACACAAAGTTGTATTTGATGGAGGAAAAAGAGTTAAATATATTTTTGCTAAAGCAGAGGCATTTAAAGATGAAAATGGCAATGTAAAGTATTTAGGAGGTATAGGACAAGATATTACCGAAAGGAAATTTGCTGATGAAAAATTAAGACTCAATGAAGAGCGTTGGCAATTTGCAATAGATGCAACTGGTGATGGCATTTGGGATTGGACACCTCAAAATAAACAAACAATATATTCTAATCGTTGGGCAGAAATAATTGGTTATGAATTAAATGAGTTAAGTGAAACTGATGAAGAATGGAGTTCAAGATTACATCCTGATGATATAGCTATGGTATTTGCTGAAATTGGAGACAATTTAAGTGGAAAAACTGAATCATTCGCTCACGAATATAGATTTAAACATAGAAACGGAAATTATATTTGGATATTAAATAGAGGTAAAGTTGTATCACGTAATAGTGCTGGCGAAGCAATTAGGGTAATTGGAACTCATACAGATATTAATGAGCAAAAAAATAAAGCCCAATTACTTAACCAAAAAAATACCATACTTGATATGGTAAATAAATTACAACAAACTTTTTTAGCCGAAAGTGCTAATTCAGAAGTTTTTGACGATGCCTTAAAAATGGTATTAGATGTAACCGATAGTGAATACGGATTTATCGGGGAA